>OLRJ01000776.1_pt1 | contig 30483 bp, 38 predicted proteins | sample 1672741 | NCBI WGS metagenome assembly OLRJ01 (sample SAMEA3136719, study PRJEB25190) | human gut metagenome | biome: human gut; feature: human-associated habitat; material: faeces | place: Austria | collected 2013
GATGAATACATGATCTATCAGGCAAAGAACCTGGGAGCGTCAGCCATTTTACTGATCTGTGCGATTCTGGATGACGGGCAGCTTCGGGCATGGCACCAGCTGGCAGCAGAACTGGGATTGTCTGTGCTGACAGAAGCTCATACCGAAGAAGAGATAGACCGGGCACTGAGAGCGGGGGCAAAGATTCTGGGAGTCAACAACCGGAATCTGAAGAACTTCACAGTGGATGTGGAGCAGAGCAGACGACTTCGCGGTATGGTGCCGGAAGATGTGATTTTTGTATCAGAGAGCGGTATCAAAAATCATGCAGATGTACAGGCACTGATGGAAAATGGAACCGATGCGGTGCTGATCGGAGAGACACTGATGCGGGCAGCTGATAAAAAAGCAATGCTGGATGAACTGAAAAATGGAACTTCGATGCAGTGATGAGGCAGATGATACCGGTTATGTAAAGATATACGGCAATATAGCAGAAATAAATTAAAGAATAGAAGGAGCAAGAGAAAATGTCTAGTAAAGGAAGATTTGGCGTCCACGGCGGACAGTACATTCCAGAGACACTGATGAATGCAGTGATTGAACTGGAAGCAGCCTATGAACATTATAAAAAAGACCCGGAATTTCAGGCAGAACTGACACAGTTGTTAAATGATTATGCGGGAAGACCATCCCGTCTGTATTATGCAGAACGTATGACAAAGGATCTGGGCGGGGCAAAGATCTATCTGAAGCGAGAAGATCTGAACCATACCGGAGCACATAAAATTAATAACGTGCTGGGACAGGCACTGCTGGCTAAGAAGATGGGAAAGACCCGTCTGATTGCAGAGACCGGAGCCGGTCAGCATGGTGTGGCTACGGCTACAGGTGCAGCGCTTTTTAATATGGAATGTACCGTATATATGGGAGCAGAAGATATCGAACGCCAGTCACTGAATGTTTTTCGCATGAAACTGCTGGGAGCAGAGGTACATAGTGTGGAATCCGGCAGTAAGACTTTAAAAGATGCCACAAACGAGGCAATCCGTACATGGGCAAAAACTGCAGAGGATACATTCTATATCATCGGTTCTGCGGTAGGGCCATATCCGTATCCAAAGATGGTTAAAGAATTCCAGCGTGTCATCAGTAAAGAAGCAAAAGCACAGCATCTGGCAGCAGAAGGAAAAAATCCGGATGTGGTTATGGCATGTGTAGGCGGCGGTTCCAACTCTATCGGAATGTTCGCTGAGTTTATTGATGAGCCGGATGTAGAGCTGATTGGCGTGGAAGCAGCAGGAAAAGGCGTGGATACCGAGGAGCATGCAGCATCTATGGCAGGCGGTCAGGTGGGCATCCTTCACGGAATGAAGTCTTATCTGTTACAGGATAAAGATGGAAATGTTCAGATCGCACATTCTATTTCCGCAGGGCTTGATTATCCGGGTGTCGGACCGGAGCACGCTTATCTGAAAGATTCCGGAAGAGTCAACTATGTGCCAATCACAGATATAGAAGCGATGGCAGCACTGGATGAGCTGACCCGTCTGGAAGGTATTCTTCCGGCAATCGAAAGCGCTCATGCAGTAGCATATGCACTGAAAAAAGCAAAAGAAATGACAATGGATCAGTCCATGATTATCTGTCTTTCCGGAAGAGGCGATAAAGATGTCAATACGATCGTAGATTATTTTGCAGGAAAAGGTTATAAAAACTAAGGAGAGAAGAGTCGTATGAACCGTATAGAAGAAAGATTTGCACAGTTAAAACAGAACAATGAAAAAGCATTTATCACATATATTACCGCAGGACTTCCGGATATGGAACGATGTGCAGAACTCATCAAAGCACAGGAAGAAGCGGGTACAGATGTGCTGGAAATCGGAGTGCCGTTTTCCGATCCGATTGCAGATGGTCCGGTCATTCAGGATGCATCTTATCGTTCTATTTTAAAAGGAACCAATCTGGAGAACACGTTTGCACTGGTAGAACAGGTAAGAAAAGACGGTGTTAATATGCCCATCGTCTTTATGATGTACTATAATACAATCTTTCATTATGGGCTGGAAGCATTTATAAAACGCTGTGAAGCAGCCGGAATCGACGGACTGATCATCCCGGATCTGCCACTTGAGGAGCAGGATGATTTGAAAAATCATATGTCAGATGAGAATGCACCGATCCTGATCCAGCTGGTAGCACCGGTATCCAAACAGAGGATTCCGGAAATTTTAAAAGATGCAGAAGGATTCGTTTATTGCGTATCAGCTATGGGTGTGACCGGACAGGGCGGAAGCTTCCACAAATCCATTCATGAATATCTTCGCACAGTCAAAGAACAGTCCAGGATTCCGGTTATGATGGGATTCGGCATCCGTACTGCTGCAGATGTGGAACCGCTGAAGGATGTAATCGATGGCGCCATCGTAGGATCTCACTTCATTAATCTGATGGAAGGCTGCGATTATGATCTGGAGACAGCGAAGGATTATATCCGGACGTTTAAACAGGAGCTGAATCAGTAACGCCATATATTTGTTTTGTAATATAGTCAAAAATAGCCCCCTGTATCATCTGGCATGAAAATGAGCGTTTTCATGCCGATGATACAGGGGGCTATCTGCTTGTTTTACAGACAGTATTATTAAAGCGTTTTCCTGTTAATATAAGCATTTTTATATTTGGAGTACACAATCTTTTGCGACTGATACAGTCCGTAATAGCCGGATACCACATAGGAGATGGCGATCGCCAGCAGATAATAAGGCATTCCCTCAAATCCGAACAGCTCGAAACAGATCAGCAGGGATGTGATCGGGCAGTTTGTGACGCCACAGAAAACAGCTCCCATACCCACAGCTGCACACAGGGATGGAGAGATGCCTGCAACGGTTCCGAAAAAACAACCCAGAGTCGCTCCGATAAAGAAGGAAGGAACAATCTCTCCGCCTTTATAGCCAACTGCTAATGTGATGGCAGTAAATACCATTTTCAACAGAAATGCAAGTGGAGGAGTGCTTCCCTGAAAACACTGTTGAATGACGTTCATGCCAGTACCGTTGTAGTTTTGGTTTCCTACAAGTGCAGTCAGCGCTATAATGATCAGGCCACCGATGACGATGCGCAGATATTTATTCGTAAACAGCTTCTGGAACAGATGTCCGGTCTGATGCAGCAGGATACAAAACAGGATGCTGGCAAGGGCGCATAAGACTGCCAGCAGCGCAATTTCAAGAGCTGGAACGATTGCAACGGAAGGAATGTTTGATATTGCAAAAGATTCTGCTGTGGCGCCAAAGGCAACAGCAATCTGATGGGCGATCAGAGAGGAGATGACACAGGGCAGCAATGCAGAATAATGCATAATGCCGACGCTGACCACTTCCATGGCAAAAATGGCAGCTGCCAGCGGTGTGCCAAATACCGCTGAGAAAGCGGCGCTCATACCACACATGATCAGCACTTTCTGCTCTTTGTCGCTGAAGCGAAACAGTGTTCCGATGCCGCTTCCAATGCTTCCGCCAAGCTGCAATGCGGCGCCTTCTCTTCCGGCAGAACCGCCGAAAAGATGCGTGATCAGTGTGGAAAAGAAGATAAGCGGCGCCATGCGCAGCGGAATATTATCTCCGGAATGAATGGCAGAAAGGATCAGGTTTGTTCCACTGTCATTTTCATCTTTTAAAAGCTGATAGGCGCCTGTAATGAGCAGACCGGCAGCGGGCAGCAGACAGATCAGCCATGGATGTTCAAAACGGATTTCTGTTACCAGATCCATACAAAAATAAAAGGCCGTACCCACCAGACCGATGGCGATGCCAGACAGAATGGAAAAAAGCACCCATTTCAGGGTGTCTTTCCAATGTCTGAAATAATCTAAAAAAATTCTTGTTAGCCAACGTTTCATAATATTTTATGTTCCCCGTATAATAACTATCTGTTGTTTATTCACTTAACAAACATTCCAACAGTTTGTCGTTCATTTCCGGACTCATGATACAGAACCGGATATAAGAGTTGTCAAGAAACGGGAAGGTTGAGCAGTCCCGGATCATCATTTTTTGACGAATCGCTTTATCAAATAGATATTCAGATGTCAGAGAATCTTTTAATAAGCGAACCAGAATAAAGTTAGCACTTGCCGGATATGGCTTGAAATCCGGATGTGAAGCCAGCTTCTGGAACATTCTGTCCCGTTCTGAGGAGATCAGATGACGGGTTTTCTGAATGTAGTCCTGATCTTTGAACATAATTTCGCCGGCTACGACAGCCAGAGAATTGATCATCCACGGATTTTTATGAGTGTTGATATAATCAATCAGGTCTTTATTTCCAGTAATCGCATATCCAAGACGCAGACCCGGTGCGGCAAAAAACTTCGAAGTTCCCCTGAGAATGATCAGATTATTATAATAGGAGGTAAGAGGTACGGCATTTACTTCGTTGTAATTATTGGCAAATTCCACATATGTTTCATCTATCATAAGAAAGATACCGTATTCCATGCAGGCATCCAGAATTTTCCGCATATCTTTTCGCCCGATGGCAGAAGATGTCGGATTGTTCGGGTTGCAGATGATCAGAAGGTCGATAGTTTCATTTAATTTCTGAAGGAAATGCTCCGTATTCAGCGTAAAATCATCTTCCTCTTTCAGTGGATAATACAGGCAGCTGCCGCCTTCTAAAGAAACGGAACGCTCATATTCAGAGTAGGTAGGTCCGATGATCATCGTCTTTTTCGGGTGATGAACCTGGATAAAAAGGGAGATTAGCTCCGTAGACCCATTCCCTACAATGATATTCTCATATTCGGTACCGCAGTATTCTGCAATGCATTTTCGCAGAGAAGTGTATTCCCGGTCCGGATAGCTGGAAATGGCGTCAATCTTATCTGCCAGCTGTTCACGCAGCATAGGAGAAATACCAAGTGGATTTACGTTTGCAGAAAAACTGGTAATCTCTTCTTTTTTTATGCCATAGATAGCTTCTATTTTTTCTAAATCACTGCCATGAAAGTGATCTCTGTGTTTTAACATGATGTTCCTCCTGTAGTTGCAAGATATTTCTAAATAGCTTATACTTAATACATTATATCTATTATATCGGTATCTACAGGAAAAGCAACAAACAGGTGGTATTTTGCGTAAGAAAATTCAAAATTTAATCAGAGGAACATATGAATATCAGCATCCGAAACTTATTTTTTCAGAGGAAAAGATAGCATTTGATGTAAGAGAAGAGGAGACTTATCATGGCAGTTTTCAGATTACAGTTTCCGATGAGCAACGTGCCAGGGGCATGATCTGTTGTAAAAATCCGCGGATGAAATGCGTGACAACACAGTTTGACGGGATGCAGGCACAAATAGAGTTCGTGTATGAAGCAGCAAATGTTACAGAAGGAAACCCGGACAACGGTCAGTTTGTCATTTCTTCCAGCTGCGGAGAATATCTGCTGCCTTTTACTGCAAATCCGGTCAGATATTATCACAGATCATCTATTGGAAAGATTAAAACCATCAATGATTTTGCAAATCTTGCAAAACTCAACTGGGAGGAAGCACTGTGTGTGTTTCAATCGAAATATTTTAAAAATATTTTTCCGGATATGACGACAGAGCTGCTGTATGAAGGACTTTGCAGCAGAGGCTGTACTAGTCATGAAATGGAAGAATTTCTGATCGGTATCGGCAAAAAGAAACGCAGTTTTATTCAAGTGGGAGAAAAAGAGATTGATCTTGGAAACCTTTCTGCAGACAGTCCGCAGGAATTAAAGGTCAGTCGGACAGAATGGGGGTATGCGGATCTTTATGTCAGTTGTGATGCACCGTTTATCCGACTGGAGAAAACGCGGATCCTTTCGGATGATTTTATCGGGAAAAAAGCTGTGATTCCGTATGTTGTATGTGTTGAGAAGATGCATGCCGGCATAAATTGCGCTAAGATTACGTTGCAGACAGCATTTGAATGCAGTGAAGTACAGATTCAGGTAAAAAAATCAGGCGAGAGTCGGCCTGATGTACTTTGCGCAGCCCGTCGTTTTCAGAGAAAGGCAATGTTTACGCTTGAAAAATTGTATATTGATTACAGGCTGAACCGGGTATCTACGGAAGACTGGACACAGGGCGCATTGGAACTTTTGCAGGAGATGGAGGAGAGGAATCCATCAGATATCAGGAATGCGCTGTATCGAGTACATGTGCTTTTGCTTGCGGGAAAGAAGGAAGAGGCTGATAATCTGCTGGAGGATGTTTCTGCGGCATGCCGAAAGAAGCATACTGTGCAGTGGGGTTATTTCCGTTTTCTGGATTATCTGTATGAATATGGAAAAGAGACTAGTGCAGAGACAGAAAAAGCCAGAGATGTTCTGATCCAGGATCTGCAGATGGTTATCCGTAAAAATCCGGATCAGCTGCTGCCGATACAGCTTACCATCACATTATGTGAAGATTACGGGGAACAGCTGAAAGAAAAATACGTAGGTATTAAAAACTGTATTGAAAAAGGCTGGGCAAGTCCGCTGCTGTATATGGAAGCCTATCTGATCTTGAAATCCCATCCACAGATTTTGCGTGGTATAGATAATGCAGAGTTTCGGATCTTATACTGGATTGCAAGGCAGAAGCTTCTTACAGAACAGATGATTTCTGCAATCATAAATGCGGCTTCCAGGGAAACACAGTTCCGTCCCCGTTTCTTTTGGCTGCTGGGACGCTGTTATAAAGTAATGCGGAGTGATATGGTCATCCGTGCCATTTGTACCTACCTGATCAAAAATAATCAGTCCGGAGAGATGTACTTAAGCTGGTTTGCCAAAGGCGTGGAAAAACATATGCGCATTGCAGGGCTCTGTGAGGCGTATCTGCAGTCCTGGCGGAAAAATGACGGGGATATTCCCAAAAATGTGATACAGTACTTTTCGCAGAAGACAGAGATACCTGCCGTATACCGGGCAAGGATCTATGCATATGCAGTGAGAAAACGGAAATCTCTCGGACGAGAATGGCAGATTTACGAAAAACTGGCAGCTGCTTTTGTAACGGAAGAACTGCAAAGACAGCATATGAGTGATGATATTGCTGAGATCTGCAGATATTTTATCCTGTATAAACCTGGGGAAGTGCGCCAGGAAGTGCTGGAACAGAGCCTGCGTCATTATAAAGTAACATGTAGTGAAAATCTGTTTTCCGGTGTGGTGGTCTGCGAAGAATCGATAAAGACGGAAGAGACGATTCCTATCGTTCAAAATACGGCATTTTTTATTGTCCATGGAAAAAATTATCGTGTGCTGTTTGAAGACAATTTCGGCAGACGCTGCTGTCTGACAGAAGGATTTCGGTTAAATCCGGTCATTCCGGGAGAAAACCGGAGATTGCCCGGACAGAAATATATTAAGAGAGAGTCTGATACAGGATCTGAAAAGCTGACAAAAAAGAAAGAGGATTTGTCTGCCGGACTGTCAGTTGCAGAATCAGAAGAAGATACTTATTATGACATGCTTGGTCTGGAGACGATGGACGGCAGTATTGATGAACTGGATCGCGCGATCCGTCAGGCAGAGACTTCCGGGATAGATGTGTCAGAATATCAGGAAGAGCTTTTGACAAAGATGATTTTTTCAGAAGTATTCCCGGAGGATCATGTGGAGTATTTCCGGGCAATCTGCAAGATGCCACAGACGGAACAGCTGCGACAGGCATATGTATCTTATTTTTCCAGAAACTATGTATATGATAATGAGAATGTTCCAGAGGAGATTTTTGAATATCTGCAGTATTCTTTTAGAAGTGGAAGAAAGATCAATTACTGCTGTGAGACAGCGATGCTGAAGTGGTACTGCGAACATGGATGGGATGGAAAGGAAAAAGAATTCCGGAATTTATTTGAATCCGCCATCCGGCAGGGAAGGTATTTCCCTTTTTATACGTTGCTTCCAGAGCGGTTTCTTGAAAAATACTTGCTTCACGACAGACGGTATCTCAGTCTGTCTGCCGTGCCGGAACAGACGATACACTGTGTGCTGCAGATTCATGGACGTGGAACGGTAAGCCGGGAAGATGTAACTGTCAGGGAAAGCATTCCAGGGCTGTATGTGCTTCCGGTTTATCTGTTCGCAGGGGATCTGATGGAATATCGTTTCTACGACAGTGCAGACCGCACATTGAAATCAGGAACGGAACGTCTGACACCTTCCGAGATCGTGCAGCGTCCGGTTTCCAGATATCATGTACTGAACCAGGCGCTGGAAGAGACGGTCACTCAGACGGAGAAACTGAAAAAATATGCAGAAATGATGGATATGACGGCGGATCTGTTCCAGCCGTTGTAGAAGTCGCAAATGGTAAAGGACGCACACCGTTTTTAGACAGAATATTTATGCCGCCAGCGTCAGCGGCAGAGTGGTGAATTGTATGAGAAACATAGATCCGGAGAGAAAAAAGTTATATATCGGAATTGATCTGGACGATAACCGGGCGATGGTAAGTTTTCTGGGTCCGGGGGAAAAAGAACCGGTAAGCGCCAGCGTACAGAAGCCGGAGGAGACGGGATGTTTTCCCACCAGTCTGTATATTGGAAAAAGTGACCGTTATCTGTATGGCGCAGAGGCGGAGAAAAAGTGTGGCAGTCTGGAGGGGGAATTTTATGACCATCTGTTCCTGCGGGCAAGAGATCAGGTGGATACAGAGACTTTTGCGCAGGCAGCAGAGCATCTGGCGATTTACCTGCGCAGACTGATCCGGATGAAAGATCGTCTGTATCCGGAAGGAGACTATGAACAGCATCTTTTGATCACGATTCCGGAGATCACATTGAGCGGTGTACGGGTTCTGAAAAAAATACGGGATCTGTTGCAGAATGATGTGGATTCTGTATCCTGGATCGATTATGGCGAGAGCTTTTATTATTATACCTTTCATCAGGAGCCTTCAGTATGGAAGCATGATATTGCCATGTTTGATTTTTCTGAACATCGGATACGTTTTACGCTTCTGGTGCGAGATGGGAGAGAGATGCCGCAGCTGGTGCAGTGTGGTTGCAGGGAATGGGAAACACCTTACTGGCCGGAGGATGCAGGAAAGGAAAAGGATGCTTTTTTTGCAAATGTGCTACGTCAGTCTTTTGCAAAACGGATCGTATCCGGTGTGTATCTGCTGGGCGATGGTTTTGACGGTAACTGGCTTTCAGAGACCTTACGGGTACTTGGACCGAACCGGAGAGTTTTTATTGGAAAAAATCTGTATACAAAAGGTGCCGCTTATGGGGCTTATATCCGACAGAATCCAACTGCATGGAACTATCGGTATGATTGTGATTATAAGACCGGCACAGATGTGGGATTGCAGTTGTCTGTAGATGGAGAAGAGATTTACTATCCACTTACGGTGTCAGGGGAAGACTGGTTTGAACAGGAAAAACAGCTGGATGTGATCTTGATGGGAAGTACGTCGATTGATTTTTCTGTAAAAAGACGGGGGGATCGCACGCCACAGCTTTGTGCCATGCAGCTGGATGATGTATGGAAACGTGCGGAAAAGACGAGAAAAATACGGATTCATACGGTCTGCTACGATGCGCATACATTGCATGTGACGGTAACGGATCTTGGATTCGGAGAATTTTTTGTTCCTACAGGGTCAGAATGGGTAGAAGAGATTCCGTTGGATTAACGGGTTGTATAATAATTTTCGTTTACAGAATGCGGTAGGATATATTGGATTTGTAGATGGATATAGGATTGGTTGAGAATGCGATCTTTGAATACGATGAGATATATTGGCTGAGCAGATAATATAATCGGAGAGAGAATAACATCCGTCTTTGAATATGATAAGATTAAATTGGATGAACAGGTGGACAGAATGGGTAAATTGATTTTATGTACAGGAAAACAGGCAGAGCAGCCATTTCGAATCGAATCGACTGGAGTGGCGCTTTTTTCCATGGAGGAGATCTGTTATTATATAGAACAGAATTATTATCTGCTGGATCGCAGCTTCCTCTGCCATGAACTGGCGGTATGGATCGCCAGGGATCTTGGGTATACGAAGTTTGGCGCAGAGCTGGATCGCAGTCTGTTTCAGAACAAGTCGCTGTATCCTTCTGCGTTTCTGATCCTGAAAAAAAGCTGTCTGTATACTGCGGAGGAATTAGCTTCCTTTGAAGAACTTTTCCAGAATATGGATGGAAAGACCGCCCTGGAGTGCAGAAAATTAAAGGCGGATCAGTATCTGCAGCAGAAACGATATGTTATGGCAGCACTGGAATATGGGCAGCTTCTGGAACGGGAAAATAGCGAGAAGATGACAGATGAGTTGCGGGGAGCGCTGTATCATAATCGTGGTGTGGCATATGCACGGTTATTTCTGTTTCCGGAGGCTGCTGAATGTTTCCGGCAGGCATATAAGCAAAATCACAATGCCAGAAGCAGGGAGGCATATCTGTTTGCAGAAAATTATTTGAAATTGTCTGAAGATGATACGGATGCACAGGATGAGGAAATACAGGAAACAGGGATGCAGCTTACGTTTTCTGTGATGCGGGATGCTATTGAACGATTCCATAAAGCGACAGCCGGAAACGGAGTATCCACAGAACGGCAGAAATTGCAAACATTTCTGGATGAACAGGGAAGGATTACCAGAGAGAAACGACAGCAGCTTCTTGAAACCTGGAAGCAGGAATATCTTTTGTGCGTAAGGTAAATAAAAATGCAGGTAACCGCAGAGAATGATATGTGTGAGATATCATTCCCTGCGGTTTTTATAGAATAGGTAAAAATCAATAAAAATAAAAAGAAAAATTTAAAATAAGGGGTTTACTTTAAAAAAAAATGGTGTTATCTTAGGCAAAGGATAGTATTCAGAGAAGAAACTATACCGAAAAGAATTACATTGAATGAAGAAGTTTATTCTTAATGAAGGAGCTCATATCGGATAACGAATGAGACTCACTGTCCTCTCCGTGATGAATGGAGGGATGTGTATGAAGATAGGATTTATCGGCGCAGGGAAAGTAGGGGTATCCCTTGGAAAATATCTAACCGAGCGCGGCGTCAGAGTAGTGGGCTATTACAGCCGTACCTACCAGTCTGCCCTTGAGGCGGCAAAATTTACCAATACCAGAGCGTATGACAAGATCAGTTTTCTGGTAGAGGATAGTGATGCGATTTTTCTGGCAGTACCGGATCGGATGATTTCCGTTGTCTGGGAACAGTTGAAATTGCTTCCGATTGAGAATAAGATCATCAGTCATTTCAGCGGATCGTTAAGTTCCGCCGTCTTTTCGGATATCAGCCGTTATCATGCATATGGCTATTCTATCCATCCGCTCTTTGCAATCAATGACAAGTACAATTCATACAAAGAGCTTTCACAGGCATTTTTCACAATTGAAGGACATGAGAAGTATCTGAACTGGTTTCAGCAGTTTTTTGAGGGATTTGGCAACCCGACTGCAAGGATTCAGAGTAAAGATAAGATGCTTTATCATGCATGTGCAGCTATGACCAGTAATCTCTATGTCGGTCTGGTGGCCATGTGTGAGGATATGCTGGTAAAATGTGGATTTTCCAGAAAAAATGCGCATCAGGCGCTGGTGCCGCTGATTTTGGGAAATGCGGAAAATATTGCATCATATGGTCCGAAGGATGCACTGACCGGGCCAATCGAGAGAAATGATCTGTCTACAGTGCTGGATCATCTCCAAGTATTAAATGAAGAGGAGAAAAAAGTTTATAAAACGTTGTCCAGACAGGTGCTTCGTGTGGCAAAGGAAAAACATGCAAACAGGGATTATCAGGAGATAGAAAGGACGATTCAATCATGAAAAATACAGTAACAACATTACAGAAACAAAAAATGGATGGTGATAAGATTTCCATGCTGACCTGCTATGATTATTCTATGGCACGTCTGATGGATGAGGCAGGAATCAATGTGCTTTTGATTGGTGATTCCCTGGGAAATGTGGTACTCGGCTATGAGGATACCATTTCTGTTACAATGGAAGATATGATCCATCATACAGCGGCAGTTGCCCGCGGCGCGAAGAATGCATTTGTACTGGCAGATATGCCATTTATGTCTTATCAGACATCCGTATATGATGCGGTTGTAAATGCAGGCCGTCTGATGAAAGAAGGCCGTGCCAATGGCGTGAAACTGGAAGGCGGTGCAAAAGTATGCCCGCAGATCCGTGCTATTGTAGATGCGCAGATTCCGGTGTGTGCCCATATCGGTCTGACGCCGCAGTCTGTCAATGCATTTGGCGGATTTAAAGTACAGGGCAAGAGTGAGGCCGCAGCAAAACAGCTTCTGGAAGATGCAAAAGCCGTAGAGGAAGCAGGTGCATCCATGCTTGTAATGGAATGCGTTCCGGCAAAGCTGGCTGAGCTTGTCACAAAATCCATTTCCATTCCGACAATCGGTATCGGGGCAGGTTCAGGCTGTGACGGACAGGTGCTTGTATATCAGGATATGCTTGCTATGTATTCTGACATGAAACCGAAATTCGTAAAACAGTTTGCTTCTGTAGGAGAGATTATGAAACAGGCATTTGCAGATTATATTGCGGAGACAAAAGCAGGAACATTTCCGGCACAGGAGCATACATTTGCCATTTCGGATGACGTGCTGGGTAAGTTATACTAGATCTGGGAAAAGACGGATCGATTATCAAATATGGGGGGCATGTATCTCTCGGTGATGGTTTATGAAATAAAACCAGGGAATATATGTTTAGAATAAAAAATAACTGTAATAAAGAGAGGAACCGAATCAATGAAAGTAGTAACAACGGTTAAAGAAGTAAGAGAACTTGTAAAAGGATGGAAAAAAGAAGGACAGAGCGTAGGTTTTGTACCGACAATGGGATATCTGCATGAGGGACATGGAAGTCTGATCAGCGCAGCAAGAAAAGGCAATGATAAAGTAGTCGTAAGTATTTTTGTAAACCCGATGCAGTTTGGTCCAACGGAAGATCTGGAGAGCTATCCGAGAGATTTGGAAAAAGACAGCGCATATTGTGAGAGTCTTGGAGCGGATCTGATTTTCCATCCGGAAGCAAGTGAGATGTATACTGACGGATTCAGTTCTTTTGTAGACATGTCTGTACTGACAGAGGAACTTTGCGGTCTGAGCCGTCCGGTTCATTTCCGTGGAGTATGTACCGTTGTAAATAAGCTGTTTAATATCGTTCAGCCGGATCGCGCATATTTTGGACAGAAGGATGCGCAGCAGCTGGCTGTTATCAAACATATGGTAGAAGATCTGAATATGGATGTTACTGTTATTGGTTGCCCAATCGTCAGAGAAGAAGACGGTCTTGCTAAGAGCTCCAGAAATACTTATTTGTCTCCGGAAGAGCGGAAAGCAGCCCTTGTACTGAGCAAAACTATCTTTATGGGGCAGAAACTGGTAGAAGAAGGTATGACGGATGCGAAAAAACTGGTTGCCCTTATGAAAGAGAACATTGAGAAAGAGCCGCTGGCTAAGATTGACTATGTAAAAGCAGTAGATGGTCTTACTATGCAGCAGGTAGACACCTTGAAGAGCCCGGGTCTTGTAGCAATGGCAGTATACATCGGTAAAACACGACTGATCGATAATTTTATGATCTAATGAGCGCAAGAGAGTCAACGTACTTGTATGATTGACGAACGGCTAAAAATGAGAATAACGAGTGAGAAAGTGAGCAACTATGACAATATCAATGTTAAAAAGTAAGATCCATCGTGCGACTGTTATGCAGGCAGCGTTGGATTATGTAGGAAGCATTACTGTGGATGAGGATCTTCTGGATGAGGCAGGAATCCTGGAATATGAGAAAGTGCAGATCGTAGATGTAAATAATGGTCAGCGTTTTGAAACGTATACGATCGCAGGAGAGCGTGGAAGTGGCATGATCTGTCTGAATGGCGCAGCAGCTCGTTGTGTCAGTGTTAAAGATAAAATCATCATTATGGCTTATGCGGACGTGACTCCAGAGGAGGCAAAGACCATGAAGCCAAGAGTAGTCTTTGTGAATGACAAAAATGAAATTTCCAGAGTGACAAACTATGAGAAACATGGTAATCTGTTTGATATATGCAGATTTGAGAAAGAGGATGGACAGAAATAAATGTTAAAGGGAAAGACTGTTGTAATCGGAGTGACAGGCGGTGTGGCCGCATATAAAATGCCAAATCTGGTCAGCATGTTGGTCAAATTGCATGCAGAAGTACATGTGATCATGACCCAGAATGCGACCCACTTTATTACACCGATCGCTTTTGAATCACTGACAGGAACCAAGTGTCTGGTGGATACGTTTGACAGAAATTTCCAATTTCATGTAGCCCATGTAAGTCTGGCTCAGAAAGCGGATATTTTCATGGTGTCTCCGGCAACTGCAAATGTGATCGGAAAACTGGCAAATGGCATTGCGGATGATATGTTGACGACGACTGTTATGGCTACCAAAGCCCCTGTTCTGATCGTTCCGGCGATGAACACAAATATGTATGAGAACCCGGTTATGCAGGATAATCTTGAGAAACTGAGACATTACGGGAAAAAGATCATTGAACCTGCTTCCGGTATGCTGGCATGCGGAACTTCCGGTGTGGGAAAAATGCCGGAACCGGCGCAGCTTTTACAGTATATTTTAAAAGAAATTGCCTGTGAAAAAGACCTTGCCGGTAAAAAAGTTCTGGTAAGCGCAGGCCCGACACAGGAACCGATCGATCCGGTGCGTTTTATCAGCAACCATTCCACTGGAAAAATGGGCTATGCCATTGCGGAAAATGCCATGCTGCGTGGTGCAGATGTAACGCTTGTCAGCGGTCCCTGTGCGATTCCAACGCCAGATTTTGTGACGGTCGTTCCGGTAGTGACAGCGCAGGAAATGTATGAGGCTGTGACAGCACATGCAGAAGGACAGGATATCGTTATCCTGACGGCAGCAGTAGCAGATTATCGTCCGGCAGTTGTTGCAGATGAAAAGATCAAGAAAAAAGATGACGATATGTCCATCGCCCTTACCCGTACAAAGGATATTATTGGAACATTAGGCAGTGACAAAAAGCCAGAACAGTTTTTGTGCGGATTTTCCATGGAAACAGAGCATATGCTTGAGAATTCCAGAGGAAAGCTGGAACGAAAACATCTGGATATGATTGTTGCCAATAATTTGAAAGTGCAGGGCGCCGGCTTTGGTACGGATACGAACGTGATCACAATGATAACTGGCCATGATATGACAGAACTTCCGCTTATGAGCAAAAAGGAAGCTGCGGCAGCGATTCTGGATAAAATCCTGGCAGAGATACAGAAATAGAACTCTTTGATTCAGGATAAATATTTCATTACGATATGATGAGTGCAAGAGAGTCAACATGTTCGCATGATTGGCAAACGGTAAACTGGACTGTACAGAGTGAATTATTTGTCGATCATAAATATATTTTGGCTGGAAACGGACCTGCTAATTTAATAAGGATGGTTTATGTAGAATGTCAGAGGTGTATCCTCTGACATTTTTTTGAACGGATAAAGAAACGCCTTTTTGTATATTACAAGTGATAACTGTCTCGAATGTTGCCGCATAATTACATTTTTGTGCTGTTCTTTTTACATCCGCATCCGGAGCTGGTATCAAATGCCGGGTTGAAGGCATAGAAGTTTTTGGAATCCAGATGATCCTGCACGATGCGGAGACTTTCGCCGAAACGCTGATAGTGTACAATTTCCCGTTCACGCAGGAATTTGATCGGTTCTCTGACATCTGGATCTTTTACCAGACGCAGGATGTTGTCATATGTGGTGCGGGCTTTCATCTCAGCGGCGAGATCTTCCGTCAGATCTGTGATCGGATCGCCGGTGGACTGGAATGTCAGCGCACTGAAAGGCGTTCCGCTTGCTGCCTGTGGCCATATGCCAACCGTATGATCTACATAGTAAGGTTCGAATCCGCCGGCTTTAATTTCTTCCATGGAGAGATTGCGGGTCAGCTGGTGGACGATGGTGGCAACGATTTCGAGGTGTGAAAGTTCATTCGCACACGGAAGATGGAGATAGTAATTACAGACGAAGAAAGATATCCAGACGGAACTCATTTTGGATATATCTTCCAATTCCTGACCTTGATTCCAGGTCATTATAATACATGATCTTATCGATACAGCTTTTCAGAAAGCTGTTTTTCTCTTCTGCGGAGATATTCGGGTCCTGTAACGCATCCAGACAATCCCGAAACCGCATGATCTTTTCTTTATAATCGATCGTTTCCGGAACGGTATGTTCCATGTTCCGGATCTTCTGTTGCATCTGACAGATCTGCTCCTGCAACTTGGCATTGCGGGGAGCAAATTCTTCCATCGTGTAGATGCCATTCTCATAAGCGTTTTTCTGACGCTCATCCTTTTCCTTTAATTTATCCAGTTCAGACCGTAACCGGTTTACTTGCGCCACATGAAAACGCAGGGAGCTGCCATTGTCTTCTTCCAGTTTTATCTCAAAGTCAGCGATCGTCTCTTTCAGAGATGTGATCACACGTTCTTGGAAGGTGCCGAACTTTACCGAGTGAGTGTGGCAGTTTGCCTGGTTGGAGCACAGCATGTTTTCACATATTGAGCCATATTTTTTGTTATGAGTGCGTTTATAGTTCATGGCGCGTCCACAGGTGCCACAGAAGAGCAGTCCGGCATAGGGATTTTTCAGTTCGGTGCCTTTCCGGATACGGGGATTGTCCGTTCTACGGTCAAGGGCAGCCTGATAGGTCTTTTCGTCAATGATCGGCTCGTGAATGCCGTCCACATAGATCCAGGCAGACGAATCCTTGGTTTTCGGGCGCGTCTTGATGATCTGGCCATTTACCATCTTTTTCTGTGTCTTTCGCCAGTTCCATCGGATCTTTCCGATATAAACCGGATTTTCGAGGATGTCTTTCAGAGATGCAGGATTCCAGCACTCAGAATGTAATGGCCTGATGCCAACACGATCCAGATACCGGGCGATTCTGGTAAACCCATAGCCTTCATCTACGAACAGATGAAACATCAGACGGACAGCTTCCGCCTGCTCCGGGATGATCTCCAGCGTATGACGGGTATTTTTCCCAGAGCCGATCATCACTTTTCTGTAGCCGTATGGTGGTATTGTACCAATGAAATTGCCCTGTTTTACAGAAGCAATCCGTCCACGGTTCAGGATCTTCTTGGTATATTCAAGATAATCATTGCCACGGGTCAGCTCCATCTCAAAAAACTTTCGGTCGTATTCATCGGAAAGGTTATAGATCTTCGGCGGTGTGATCACAAGGGTGTCTGTATAACGGAAGGTATTGATAATCCGGCCACAGTCCTCCAGATCGCCACGGGAAAGACGCTGCGGCTCAATGACAAGAACACCTTTGATAAGACCGGTCTCCAGATATTTCATAACGCTCTGCATGACAGGGCGGTCAGAAATCGTCTCTCCGGAAACGACTTCCCGGAAGATTTTTTCTTCCGGAAGCACAGATCCGAAAGAGGAGAGGGCATAGTCCTGAAGCTGCTGCTCATGTCTGGCCAGAACTTCCTCTACCGTCATGTAGGGATCGTCAGACCGGGATTTCCTCAGATACATGATCAGATTGTTGATAGAGATGTTCGTTTCCTGCATAGTATCATCCTCCTGTATCAAATGTATGTAAAAAAGGGTATAAAAATAACAGCCAGCGAAGAACGGATGTTCCGCTTGCGGGGGCTGTCCGAAGATGATACAATATGTTTGCTTAATTTTGGGGTATCATCTTCGGATATATTCCTTGCCGGTTCCTGTTGACGCAGGAGCCGGTTTTATTTTTATCGGAGAAGATCTGATATTGTTATGGACAGATCTTCATAAATGCCGGAAGAAACTTCCTGTGAAAACGGAATGATCATAGGCGCTGCATCCTGCTCGTAATAGTAAACGGTAGTTCGCATTTTTTCCGGATCTACAATCCAGTACTCACGGACACCTGCGGAAGAGTATAATGCATTTTTCAGAGTGTAATCCATACGGCGGCTGCTCGGAGATACAACTTCAATAACCAGATCCGGAGCACCTTCACATCCCCGGTCAGAGATCAGATCCGTATTGCAGATAACACTGACATCCGGTTCTACATAATTGGAATCATCCTTTTTGATAAAAACTGCGAACGGCGCAGGCAGCACCTTGCATGGTCCACCTTTTTTCTGGATGTAATTAAAAAAGGCAGCAGACAACCCCATGACCAGAATCTGATGTGTAGAACTTGGCGGAGCCATCATATATAATTCTCCATCGAGAAGCTCAGCACGTTCCCCTTCTGGAAGATTTAAGATATCCTGTGTAGTGAAATAGTTTTCTTTCAGTAAAGGCATATAGGATCTCCTTTCTATGGATATTATTGACAGAAAAAACTTTTTTGTTATAATATACTTAACAAGATAACTGGGGCGATGGTCGTACCCCATCTGCTTCAGTATAAGTTATTTTCTAAAAAATAGACGCTAACTCTACCAAAGTCGGGGCGTCTATTTTTTATGCGTATAATTCAGAATGGCTACGATCAAACCAGCTGTTGTCAGTATAATCATAAATTCTTCATATGTACTCATATCAACCACCCCTTCCACAAGACTAGAAGCAGGTGGGAAACGCCCTCCCAGTTGCCTGGGTAAGTATATTAAATTTTAAATTGCAAGATGGGCGGCGTATCCATCATCTCAGGTACTCTTTCGAGTGTGTCGGGAGCCTTTCCGACCTTTGCAATTCATTTTAGTATTGTCATAATAAATATATATAGCAAAAGACACCCGTACAAATATAATTGCACGAGTGTCTTTTAACCGTAATCAATACGGTTCGCTCTGTACAAGTATATTATACTAAGAAGAATTGTACAATGATTGCCAAATATAAAAATAAAAAATGGGTGCTACTATATTAGTGATTACCACACAGGCAACTTATGCTAAAAACAATCGCACACTAATATAGGTTTACACACCCATCTAAAAGCATTATATGTTGTTTGTGCAGCAATGATAACATGGATGAGTAAAAAAATCAATATTTATTTTATCAAAATGTCAAAATAATTGTTATTTACCAAAAAGTTTATATGGAAATTTTAAGGCTTTTTGTATTTTTGCTTTAAAACGACTATAATATAACTTATCATCGTATTCATACATGCCGTAAAGTGCATTGGCTACATAATCGGCAGCCTGAACAGGGTAAGCATTTTTGTCGTCAGAGTCCATATAAACAATATTGAGGTCGAGATCATATTGTTTCTCGTATATTAAATGAAGTTTGATATATTCCTCGAATGAATTTCCGGATGCAATTTTTGTGGTGTGATTATCACAAATGATATTTATTTTTGTCCCATTATCCTTTTTGGATACAAGGCTATCGATCAAAAGCTTCATTAGGTAATTGTAAAAAATATTTTTTTCTTCTAAAAGCTTTGGTTTTACATAGTTTAAATCCGCTACAATGTATGATATCGTCAAATCTTTACTGGCAATAACTTCCAGTATGTGATATTTAATACTGGGATAAGCATCTTTGGCTTTAATTTCATGAGCATGTAAATTTGCCAGTTCATTAAATTGACGTTTGGCAATTCCCAATTTTCTCTTCATGATATTATGTAGTGCCTTATAATTTTTGGTATCAATGCAGGCAATCACAAAGTAGCGGCCAGAACTGCCAAGATTTCCTGACTCGTCAAAAATCAAACAACGTTCATTGGTATATTTATCGGTCGCTTTGGACATGCAGTACCTTCTTTCTTTAGATTATTTTTCCTACAACCAAGTTAGGTATAAAAATTATATAATAATTATCTACAACAGTACTCACACTTTAAAATTTCCGACGCAGCTCTACGACCTTCCCAAGAATACGAACAGGTTTTTCCATGATATCTTTATTGGAGAAGTAGATCGGATCATAAGCCGGGTTGTTTGGAATCAGCTCTATACCGTCTTTATATTTCCTGAGCCGTTTACAGGTTGCATCATTTCCGTTTACCGTCACAATAACGGTATCGCCGTTTTCTGCATCTTCCTGACAGCGTATGATAACGGTGTCTCCATCACAGATGTTTGGAAGCATGGAATCGCCTTTTATAAGCAATCCGAAAAAGGAACCTGTTTTTGCCATATCTTTCGGAATCTCTTCTGTATCAATAACATCTTCAATCATCTCGATCGGGATGCCTGCGGCAACACGACCGTAGACTTTGATGACGATTCCTTTGGAGCGTTGTTTCTGATCAGATGAGGGTAAATCATCTGCAGAAGCAGGAAGCCTTTCCTCGATTAAGTCAGAACGATTTATGTTAAAGTATTCAGCAAGCATATTGACTTTGTCCATGCGAGGAAGTCTGGTTCCGTTGCACCAAGTAGATACGGCAGATTTATTAAAGCCGAGATCGTTGATTAAATCTATTTGTTCTTTATTGTTTAAAGACATATAATAACGGAGATTTTGAGAAAAAATCTGTTTATATTTATCATCACTCATCGTAATTATCTACCTTTCATATTTGATAATTTCAATCTACTACAAAGAGTAGAAAAAATCAATACTCAAAGTTTAAAAAGTTTACAAAAAGTATTGACATCTACAAAAAGTAGAGTTATAATAACATCATCAAAGGAAAGGAGATAAGATATGAGTCATAAAAAGAAAAAAAGCAAGCACGATATCGCCAATATCGCACTTGCCACGGCTTTGATCAACCTGATAATCGCTGTTTTAGATCTGATAAAAGATCTGGTTGATTAAAATAAGCCAGAAAAAGTAGTAGGGGGAGAGAAAAATCTCCCCTTACTAAAAAAAATACATTTTAAATGGCTCATTGTCAAGATATAATATAAGATAAATTGAAAGGCGGTGGGATAATGTTGAAGATTGCGTTAGATATAGCACAGATTGCACTGGATGTGGTTGTTGTTGTGCTGCTTGTAAAATTAATAAAGAAGTAATAACATATAGCTGTCCTATCGGCTATACGGGGAAGAAAAAGAAAGGCAGGATACAGTTTAAAATGGGAGAAATACAGATTTCTCTTGCGGCAGCCAGAGTAAATGCAGGGATGACGCAGGAGGAAGTAGCCAAACAGATGCATGTGTCAAAAACGACCATTGTTAATTGGGAGAAGGGAAAGATAATTCCTGGAATACCAGAAATGGAAATGCTTTCACGAATTTATAAAATTCCACAGAATAATATTTTTTTGCCCTGCTACTCTACAAAAAGTAGATAAAATAAGACGCTTGACAAACCTCTGAGCTACCGCTCATCAGGAAACCTCTTTTCATCTGCTATCATTTTGCTATCAGAAAGGGGGAATGAGTATGGTACAGACAACATTCCGGTTGCCAGATCAGCTCTACCAGACATTGAAGCAGGAAGCGAGAAACAGAGGATTGTCAGTAAATGCGTATGTGATCAATTTGCTGTGGGATACGGTAAAGGATTTATTTGTGGCAGAAGAGAGTGAGTAGGGAGGAGGGGAGAACATTGGAAGAGATGAAAAAAGAAGTGGAAAGTCTCAAACGTAAGACTTCCCACTTAAAGAATTTGCTTATAGTAATGATAATCAACATGATTTTTTTCTGTATTGCCATTACAAAACAAAATTATACGATGCTGAATTACTATAGACAATCTGAAGAAATGAATCAGGAACTGGATCAAATTATTACTGAGACAAATCTTCTTTTGGAAGATTTTCTTTCAGGGATTCAATAGTTTCGGCTTGCGATGAGTGTGATGTGTCTATAGATTGCAAAGTATTTATGTATAAGTCAAGAAGCTGATTGTGTTCCTTAAGCAAATCATTACGTTCTTCTTCAATTTGGATGCGTTTTTCTTCAGTTTGAGCATCAATGTACGATTGGTGCAAACCTAAGAGAACATTCGAACATTGCAATAGAATCGGAAGGATAATACTTCCTAAAATGGTTACGAGTAAGGCAGAAGATATTCGAACACGTTTTTTGCCAACTGGTACAACTACGGTTTCAGGAAAGTTATATTCTTTTGCAACAGATTCTTCTATAGTCACATAATCATCATCTTCTGAATTAGGTGTGCAGTAATCCTCATAAGCTTTACAGAAAGAATCAGAATGCATGATTTTTTGCAGAATTGCTTTATTGGATACTTCCATAGCATGCCGGGTAGATTCGGATATCACAGAAGAAAAGTTTGCTAATGACATAGCGAATGAGTTGACTACCTGCTTTTGTAATTGAGTGATAGAAGTTTGATAGCCTTGCAGAAGTTTTCTATATGCTTCTGTATACATATCTTGAATATTTAAAGCAGCATAAGCAGCAGAAAGATCAACATGTGGAATTTTTAGTTCAGCAAGCTTTATGTAAGATTCTGTTAATGGATTTTTACTCACAGTAGTTTTCTCCTTTCTTTGATACTCAGCTCTGGCGGGAGCCTGTGTATCGATTATAGGAGATAGAAACGAAAAAGGCAATTAGATAATAGGTTATTTGTTGCGGCAAAAGAGGAGCAGACAACAGAAATAAGGACATCCAATAACCACATATCATTATAAAAAAGAGAAAGAAGGGATCACATGGATTACACCACAAAGACCATGCAATATGCCAATGGTGTCAATTGTGTACATAGCCCGGTTCTTTCGGATGAGGAACAGGCTGGAAGAAAGCAGCAGTTAAAGAAAGCTGCGCAGCGCTTCCTGAAGAGTGTTGAACGGGGACGTTCAGCGGGGAAACAGGAACGTCTGGAAGCATAAGTAACTCATAACAACAGAATAATCTCCGGAGTGGAAGGCAGGACGGTAACCAGTAAACTACAGTCGTCACGATACATAAGAATCTCCTTGAAATCTATCGAAATAAACCAGAACGTATATCATTTTGTGCCTGCCTCCCACTCCGGGGATTATCTGGAAGTACCAAAGAAAGGAGAGAACCATGGAAGAGAGATTGATCTACGGTGGAGAAGCCACGCTGGAAGATCTGTACCGGCTGCATATGCTGGGATATGAATTTGTCATTGAGGACGGGCAGATCACGAACGTGCTGCACAAATGAACGGAAGAATTTCCGGAAGACGAAAGGGAAGAAAAGATGAAAGCTACAGACTGGATGACACTGGCCGGAATGGCAGTGGCAGGTCTCGGGATCGGGACCATTGAAGCACAGAGCTGGGTGCCGGTTTTATTGATCGGTATCGGATCAGCGGTAATCATCGCCGCTATGAAACTGGAGAAAAGAAAAAGCGCCTCCCGCCGGCAAGCAAAAGAGGCGCTCCATAAAAACGCAGCCTGATTATACCACAGGCGGAAAGAGGTAGCAAGGATGTATTTTACAGATGAACCTGCGGTTGATGCAGAACGATATGCAGAAAAACAGCAGAGGGCATTGGGCTGGCTTCCAACCTGCGATGTATGCGGCAGACATATACAGGAAGATTATCTGTTCGATGTTGATGGCAGTATATTCTGCGAGCAGTGCATGGAAAAGCTTTTCAAAAAGGAAGTGGATGGATATGCAGGATAAAAAATGGTATGTCGAGAACATCAATGGCGATGGTTCAACGACAAGGAAATATTTTGATACATATCAGGAAGCAAAAGACCATGCAGAATGGACGCTCGGAAAGATCGGGTATCTGCATGGTTGAGATGATCATATTGAAAGACCGGGAAGAATGGCTAAAGCACCGGGACCGGATCGGTGGATCGGATGCTTCGGCCGTTATCGGAAAGAACCCCTACCGGACAAATGTTGAATTGTGGCAGATCAAGACAGGGCAGCTAGTACCAGAAGACATTTCGGATAAACCGTATGTGAAATATGGCACGGAGGCAGAACCGCTTCTTCGGGAGCTGTTTAAGTTGGATCATCCACAGTATCAGGTATTTTACGAGGAAAACAACATGTTCCTGAACGACAAATATCCGTTCGGACATGCTTCCCTGGACGGCTGGCTGATAGATGCAGATGGTCGGAAAGGTGTATGGGAGTGCAAGACGACCAACATCATGCAATCCATGCAGAAAGAAAAATGGTATCACAGGATCCCGGATAATTATTATGTCCAGATTCTGCATTACCTTCTGATTACAGAATTTGATTTCGCCGTACTGAAAGCACAGCTAAAATATGAATTTAATGGCAGCGTATATCTTCAGACGCGGGATTATACGATAGAACGGGAAGAGGTGCAGGAAGACATCGATTATCTGGAAGCAGCTGAGAGACGGTTTTGGAAACAGGTTCAGGAGAGGAAAAGACCGGATCTAATCCTTCCGGAAATATAAAAAGCAGGAGAATAGCAAATGATGGAGTTAAAGATTAAAGAATATAAGCTTCCTGAGCATATTGACTTCAATTATGAGGAATTGAAGACAGCACTGACAGAAAAGGTTTCTTTTTATGAATCATTATTCTACGCAGATGATCAGATCCAGGATGCAAAAAAAGACCGTGCGGAACTGAACAGGCTGAAAAAGGCTTTTGATGATGAACGCAAACGGAGAGAGCGGGAATACATGCAGCCGTTCAACGAGTTTAAGGGCAAGGTCAACGAATGTATCAAAATCACAGACAGGGGAATCGCTTCTATCGATAAGCAGATTAAAGAGTATGAAGCTGAGAAAAAGAATAAGAAGTTGGAGCAGATCAAAGAAGAATGGTCCGGCATGGATGTTCCGGAAGGCCTTACACTGGAAAAAGTGTTTGATGAACGCATGCTGAATGTTTCGTTCAATATGCGGCATGTAAGGACCTGTTTTGAAGATGCGATCAAGAAGTTTAAGGCAAATATGGAAACCCTTTCAAAATTGCCCGAATACGCATTCGAAGCGCAGCAGGAATACACTTCTTCTCTGGATATGCGCGCGGCCTTAAATGAGGCGAACAGGCTTTCCCAGATGGCAAAGAAAAAGGCAGAGTATGAGGCAGAGCAGGAAAAACGTGAGCTTGATAAAACAGCAGATGTGATCACAAAAGAGGAATTAGCAGAATCCAGAAAAGAATACATGGAAGCTGCTTCTGTAGATGGTATCAGACCCAAAGCAGAACCGGCAAGACAGCGGGTTGCATTCCAGGCACTTCTCTCAACGGATGAGGCATTGGCACTGAGGGATTTCTTTATACAGAACGATATCGAATTCAAGGCAGTTTAGAAAACAGGAGGAAAATCATGGCAATCAATAATTCATTAGTAAGATCCAAAGGAAATCAGCGGCTTGGCATCACGGCATACCTTACCGCTGATGCAGTAAAGAACCAGATCAATCAGGTTGTAGGCGGAAAGGATGGGCAGCGTTTTATCTCTGCCATCGTATCTGCCGTGAATACGAACCCTATGCTGCAGGAGTGTACAAATCAGTCCATCCTTTCAGGAGCGCTCCTGGGGGAATCCCTGAAACTTTCCCCATCCCCACAGCTTGGCCATTATTATCTGGTGCCGTTCAATGACAAGGAAAAGGGGAAGGTGGCAACCTTCCAGCTTGGGTATAAGGGATATATCCAGCTAGCAATCCGTTCCGGCCAGTATAAAAAGCTGAACGTGATGGCAATCAAAGAGGGAGAACTGGAATATTTTGACCCATTGAACGAAGATATCAAGATCAACCTCATGATCGATTCCTGGGACGAGAGAGAAGAGGCAGAAACGATTGGGTATTATGCATTCTTTGAACTGACCAACGGATTCCGTAAAGCGATTTACTGGAGCAAAAAGCAGATGGAGGCTCATGCAATCAAATATTCTCCCGGCTACAAAAAGGATAAGGAAAAAGGCTGGAAATATACGTTCTGGTCAAAGGATTTTGACGGCATGGCATATAAGACGATGCTCCGCCAGCTGATCAGCAAATGGGGAATCATGTCTGTCGAGATGCAGAATGCGATCGATTCCGATATGGCCGTGATCAACGAAGACGGCACAAAAGAATATGTCGAGAATGATGAGACCGTTATCGATGTGAATACAGATCCAGAAGAGAATCCATCAGAAGCACAGCAGGAGACAGAAGAGCCACGGCAGATGGATGCGCAGGCTGCTCTGTTTGGAAAGAATTAAAAATGGGGAAAACTCAGACCGGGGTGTAAAAGCTCCGTCTACCCAAATGAAATTGAGGATATAAGATGGGCAAGATCAATAGCAAAGATAAAGGCGCCCGGTTCGAGCGCCAGCTGGCCGGAATGTTTCGCAATTATGGCTATACGGATGCCAGAAGGACGGCGCAGTATTGCGGAAACACGGGAGAAGCTTCCGATGTAGTGGGGCTGCCGGGGATTCATGTAGAAGCAAAGCATCAGGAAAAGATGCGGCTGTATGACTGGATGGATCAGGCAAAGAGGGATTCATCCGGAAGGGATGAGAAACCGGTCGTATTCCATAAAAAAAATAACGCTGAGGTACTTGTGACACTCAGATTTGATGATTTTATGGAAATTTATAGAGAATGGGAAGCAGGTAGAGAATAATGGCACGACCTCTGAAAGAGGGGTTGGACTACTTTAGCCTGGATTGCTACATGGATAGCAAAGTAAAACTGATACAAGCCGAATATGGTTTAAAAGGGTTTGCTATAGTCGTTAAGCTCTGGCAGATGATCTATCGGGAGCATGGTTACTATAGTGAATGGAATGATGAAAAGGCGCTTCTTTTTGCGTGCGAAGAGTGTTCAAACTGCGGTGCCAAGTTATTAAATGAAATAGTGGAGGCTTGTATCCGGAGGGACATTTTTTCAGAAGAGCTTTTCCAGAAATACCAGATCCTGACTTCAAAAGGGATACAAAAAAGGTATTTGATGGCGGTGGACAGACGCAAGAAAGCGGAAGTGAAAAAAGAGTACCTTCTGGTTCAAGCCGCTCAAAAACAGGCTGATGAAATAGAAACCCCAGTTAATGTAAGCAAAAACTCTGTTAATGCGTGCAATAATACACAAAGTAAAGTAAAGGAAAGTAAAGTAAAAGAAAGTAGAGTAGTAGAACAGCCCACGCCCCCTTCTGATCTCTATAATTCTCTTTGCTCAAAATATGGAAAAACATTTGTGGATGAACGCATTGAACGTGCAAAAAGATATCCCGGAATAACGATACAAACGATTTCGAAATGGTGTGAAGAGGATTCTAAAAAGCAGATTTCAAAAGGCACTACCAGGTTTAATAATTTCCATCAGAGGGATTATGACATGGATGCGATGGAGAAAGCACTTGTGAAAAAGTCATGTGAAGGTATTGAGTAAGAGCACCTTCGCAAAACACGGGAGGTGGAATGAGAATGAGTAGAGTTGTGATGGATCAGCCCAGCAGTGTACTTGATTACAGGAACGATGCTGACTGGGCAAGAATGGCGAAATTACTGGTACGGACGAGACGTATGAAGCCGGGAAAATGGTACCGGCTGAACATCCGGTGTACACCGCCGGGTGGCAAGAAAGTTCTGCTGATGCAGGTAAGGAGAAAAGTGCTTGGGGTATATCCACATATCGTACACTTTGAGACACCTTATGGCAGCAGGGAGAGCTATACCCACGGGGAAGTGGCTCTTGGTCTGGATAAAGTACCGGAAGGAACGGAGATTGTAAGTGAAGAGACATACAGGGCGATGATGGAGGGATAAAAAATGGACCGTTGGAACACAGAGACAAGAGAATATGAGCCATACAAAGTCCCGGAAGACTGGAACTGCGTATGCTACTCAACAAAGGCGGATGCCGAGATTAACTGCGCATCCTGTGGGAAGAAGATACGCTATGGCAGCAGCCTGGCATCAAGAGAAATTCATGAAAGCCATGGATTTGGATATATGATCTGCCCGGATTGCTATCATCAGGAATTATACCGGGAGCAGATGCACTGGATCCGGTCGGCAGGCAGGGAAGGCTGATCCTGCCGTAATGGCAGCAGCTGAACCAGATTAAAATACAGGATATCAAAAGAAAGCGAGAAGAAAGATGAACAATATCAGAATATACATATCAGGACCTATGGCAGGGGTAGAAAATTATAAGGAGAATTTCGCAAAAGCCGCAGAAATACTAGTTGCGAGGGGCTATGACGTAGTGAATCCGGCATTGCTGGATGATGTGATCACAGGATTGAGCAGAGAAGCGGCATTGAAGCTTGATCTGGACTTAATGGAGGAGTGTGACACAGTCGTTCTTCTACCAGGCTGGGAACAGAGCTGCGGGGCAAACCGGGAATATGGTTATGCCATGGCGAGAGAAATGAACATCATAGATTGGGAATTCTGGTTGAAGATTGATGAACAGCAATCCGGTAAAAAAGGAGATAGAGATTGAAAGCAAGATATTGTCTGATCCTCATGGCAATCCTGTTTTTACTGATACCGGTATTTAAATATGCCAGGGAAACCGGCACGGCCAGAGACGAGCAGTGCAACAGGGAAGTGATCGAGTGGTATATCGAGCATAAGAAACCGCCGTATGATCAGTATGAGAGCTATGAGGAGTATCTGGAGAACAGAGAGTAAGCAGGAGGTAACATGACATTCGAAGAGGCATGCCAGATTTATTATATCAACGAAGAGATAAAGATCCTGAAAAAGGAACTGTGCGAGCTGGAAGAGGAGAGAAAGAACCGGCCATATTCAAAAGCAATCACATATTCTGACATGCCGAAAGGATGTGGTATGTCAGACCCGATGGTGGATGTGGATGAGCTAGTGGATCAGGAGAAAACGGTACGGCAGATGCTTGCATATAGCATCCAGCGATTACAGAGAGCCAGAAAGGATATGGAAATTTTCTTACAGACCATTGAAAAAGCGGAAGAACGTCTGATCCTTCGGTTGCGCTGCATCAATAATATGACATGGCAGGAGATTGGGGATAAGATTGGAATGAGCCGGATGACGGTAAAGAGGAAATGGGATAAGTTTTGGCAGGAAAATAAAGATCAGTGACAGGATCAGGCAGCAGGTTATAAGAAAATGCTGTCTGATTTTTTTGTTCTTGCGATATTGACATACGTATTAACACGTGCTAAAATATAAGCATAAAAGAGGAAAGGAGGTACAGGATGCCGATAAAACCCGCGGATATGATAAAACTTTTAAAGAAACAGGGTTTTTCTGAGGTAAGCCAGAATGGATCACATGTGAAATTGAGAAATTCTGAGACAGGAAAACAGGTAATCGTCCCTTTACATAACAAAGATTTGAAAAAGGGAACAGAACAGGCAATACTTAAACAGGCGGGGCTAAAATAGCCCCGGTCTGGGAATGAATATAGAGAACAGAAAAAGAAAAACAAGAAAAGACAAGAACGATCACAAGAAAGGAAAATAGAAACAAAATGAAAAAGTTATTTTATCCAGCAGTTTTTCACAAAGCGGAAGAAGGCGGATATTGGGTTACTTTTCCAGATCTGCCAGAATGCATTACAGAAGGCGACAACATGGAAGAAAGCTATCAAATGGCAGTCGAAGCTCTTGGTCTGGCTTTAACAGAACGTATGAAGGACAAAGAAGAGATTCCGGAAGCGTCAGACATTGAAGATATAAAGGACGAGGATGGAGTTACCGTTGTGGTACAGTTTGATATGGAGGAATATAACCGTAAACACAACAGCAAAGCAGTAAAGAAAACACTCACAATCCCGGAATGGCTGAATGAGAGGGCATTAGAGATGAATGTTAATTTTTCTCAGGTGTTACAGGAGGCATTGATGGATAGAGTGATGAGAAAAATTTAAAAAAACAAAAGTTGTGCATTTTGTGCATGGGAAATGTGATATAGTATAAATATCATAAAAGGCGATAAGGTAGCAGGAAGATATTAACAGCTCTTTCATCGTAAATAAAATAAACCTACGAAACTGACATCCTAAAAGGGTGTCTTTTTCATTGCATAATAAATTGGATTGGAATATGATAAAAACAGGTTTATTTTATACGATGGAGGGTAGTACATATATGATTCAAATATTGACATATAAGGGCAATGAAACAGCCTTAGAGGGAAATGGAATAAAGGTTAATAAGATTCATGATGCAGAATCGTTAGATTCCTTTGAGATAAATATAATTTCATTACAGGATAGCGAAATGTGGGTATCGGGTAAAAGGGAAATTGGAACCATCAATTCAATAAATGATTTAAAAAGTTTGTCACTGATGGTTGAAAATAGTGATAAAACCAATATCGTTATTTTGCTGCCGCAAAATTTAAGATATGCATATAATCAGCAAATAGGATATACGACATATTATTGTGAGTTGAAAAATATGATCGATAAATATAAAGCAATTTTGTCGGTTATATTTCCGCTTGCAAAATATGTGAAAATAGTATATGAAAATACAATAACTAGGATTGGAAAATATGAGGTTCCAGCAGCATTTTATTTTAATAAATCTGAATTGCTAGTATTAACACGATCAGAAAAGAGTAAAAAAGGGACGAGCATATTAGTAGATAATCTGATTGTATCTACATTGAATTTTTCTACATCTGAGGAAATTATAGCTTTT
>OLRJ01000784.1_pt1 | contig 30351 bp, 23 predicted proteins | sample 1672741 | NCBI WGS metagenome assembly OLRJ01 (sample SAMEA3136719, study PRJEB25190) | human gut metagenome | biome: human gut; feature: human-associated habitat; material: faeces | place: Austria | collected 2013
CGCACCTCACGCGCCTCTCAGGCGTCGCGGGTGTCGCGCTCCTCCCGGGCAGGCGGCTGCTCCTCCCGGTCGACCAGGTCGATCAGGCGCTGCTGGGAGTTGATCCCCATCTTCCGGTAGATATGCGTGATGTGCGTTTTCGCGGTGTTCGAGCTGATGAACAGCTTCTGCTGGATGTATTCGGCGTTCCTGCCCTTCGCGAGGCACGTGAACACCTCCGCCTCGCGCGGCGAGAGATCGTACTGCTCGGCAATGGCGCGGCAGCGGTCGCGGAAGGGCGACGCGTTCTTCGGCGGGTCGATCGAGGGCGGGCATTCGGCGCTCGCCGTCATGAGGGACAACAGGGCGTCCTCGGTTTCGGAATCGTCGGCGCCGTAGAGCGAGAAGGCCGCAACGACGATGATCGCGATCACGCAAGACAGCTCGCCAAGACCCTCGATCGCCACGTCGCCCGCGCGGAACGCGAAGAACGCGACGACGACGCCGAGTGCGAAGCCGGTCCACTGCGCGAGGCGCCCCATCGCGTAGCGTTTCACCGGGTAGAGCTGGAACTCGGCGTTCGACACCACAAGATCGGTCCATTCCATGAGCGTCGCGTAGGCGAACGCCCCCACGGCAATCGCTCCGCACACGATGCGCCCAGCATGCCCGAAATAGGGAATGAACAGGATGGATGCGGCTACAATCGGAACGGTGAGTCGCTGTATGCCGCTCATGTCCCAGCGAGATTTCGTCCGCTTCGTCGCCCAAAGAATCGCAACCCCGGCCCCCACGATGCCCGCCGCCGAGGCGACGAGCACGGCTTTGATCCCCGAGAGCGCGAGCATCACGACGACGAACCCGTACGCCATCCCGTTCGCGGCGATCGAGGCCGCAGCCTTGAGCGTGATGGAGGGGTCGCGCTGGAAGCCTTCCATCGCCTTCAAAGAGCCGGGGTCGACGCGGGAGAGGAGGATGGAGGCGAGCACCATGCACGAGATCACGATGAATGCCAGGCCGAACAGGCTCATGAGCGAGCTTCCGGCACCTGCGACCAGGAGAAAGAGCGGGGTGGCCAGCGCGCCGCCGACCGCGATCGACATTGCCGTCCACTTCGGGGCCATCATGCTGAAGAGCACCGTCCACACAAGCGAGAGCGAAAGCTCCCCCGCGCCGAGCAGCACCCAAACCGCGATCGCGCAGGGCATGCGCCACCCTTCCGGGACAAGCCCCGCCCAGCTCGCGCCCGCCAGAAGGAACGCCGGGGCGAACAGGAGCAGCGAGCCGGGCAGCACCAAGGGCCGCATTCTCCTGAACACGAAGTCTGGGAACCTCGAACAGAATGCGAGGCACGCGTCCATCACCACGCGCGAGACGATAAGGCACAGGATGGCGATTTCCATCGGCTCGAAGGACAAAAGCGGAAGCGCGGGCGAGAACACGATATAGGTGCCCCAGACCGTGAGGCACGCAAAACCGATCGTGGCAAGCACGCACGCGGCGGACGTTTGCATCACCGGTTTTCTCCTGCCCTTGTCATCCGTCGAATCGAGAATCGAGAGCGCGCCGGACGCGGCGAGCTTACCGCTGGACGCGACGCCAGAATTATCCACTCCCATGGAATCCCCCGTTACAAGCATGAATCACTATGCGAAGGTGACGGCATTTCCCCAGTTCAGCGGGAATCACCTTCTCAATGTGATTCATTCTTTCCCCCTACAACCCATGATAGCGGCATCGCCAAGTCATCGAGAGGCAATTTCAAGATGCGGCGAAACATCGGTAGCCAAGACGGCGCCGCGACGACGAGAGGAGAAAGACATGGCTGAGGTCGAGAGGGAAGTCAAGAGAGCGTCGTGTTTTCTGTGCCATCTGAATTGCGGAGTTCTCTGCACGAAGGAAAACGGCCGAGTCGTGAAGATCGAGGGAGATCTGGACAACCCGCACAACGAGGGATATGTGTGCTCCCGACTCGAACATGACCGCTGGAAGGATTTCGAGTACAACCCCAACCGCTTGAAGAGACCCCTCAAGCGCGTCGGCGAGCGCGGAAGCGGCCAGTGGGAAGAGATCACCTGGGACCAGGCCTTCGACGAAATGGCCGAGCGCCTTGCCGATCTCCGCGACAAGTACGGCGCCGAGACCCTGTGCTTCCTCGAGGGAACGTACCGCACGCAGTCCAACCTGCACTACAAGTTCACCAACCTGTTCGGCACGCCGAACACCGGTGGCAACGGCACCATCTGCTACAGCTCCGACATGTGGCTCGAGCCATGCACCTACGGCGGCTTCTGTTCCGATAAATCGGACTGGAAGCGTGCTGACCTCGTCGTTTTGTGGGGCCGCAACCCTGCTGCGTCTGAGCTTCTGAATTGGCAGTGGACACTGCGCAACATGCAGGAGCGCGGCGCGAAGCTCATCGTCATCGACCCCCGCTTCTGCGAGGTCGCCCAGAAGGCCGACCTCTTCCTGCAGATCCGCCCCGGCACGGACGCGGCGCTCGCCCTCGGCATGATCAACGTGATAATCGAGGAAGACCTCTACGATCATGAGTTCGTCGAGGAATGGTGCTACGGCTTCGATCAGCTGAAAGAGCGCGCGGCGGAATACCCCGTCGAAAAGGTCGCCGAGATCACCTGGATTCCCGCTGACAAGATCCGCCAGGCGGCTCGCATGTACGCGACGACCAAGCCCGCCTGCCTGCCTTGGGGCGAGAAGGGCGGCGACGGCTGCGGTCTCAACGCCTCGAGCGCGATTCAGGGCAAGGCCATCCTGCGCGCCATCACGGGCAACATCGACAAGGTCGGCGGCGACCAGCTGACCATGCCGGGCGACCGCGGTAACACCGAGGACATGAACTTCTCCCACGACGCCCTCTCCCAGGAGCAGCGCGACAAGATGGTCGGCAACGACATGTACCCGGGCCTCACCTTCAAGGGCTGGGACATCATCTCGAAGGCCTACCCGCGCTTCTATCCCTACAGCAACGCGCCGACGATGTTCCGCCAGATGATCAGCGGTGACCCCTACCCCATCAAGGCATGCATCGTGCAGGCGGACAACCCGATGCTCGCATTCAGCAACACGAAGCTTGTGCATGAAGCACTGAAGAGCCTTGATTTGCTCATCGTTCACGATTACTTCATGACGCCGACGGCGGCGCTGGCCGACTACGTGCTGCCAGCGGCGACGTGGCTCGAGCGCTGCAGCATCGGCTACCCGACCATGGACGTCGAGCAGGTGAGCATGGCCGGCAGCATGCCCGTCCTCGAGCGCTTCGAAGGCGGCACCGACATCGACTTCCGCGACGACTACGAATTCTGGTACGGGCTTTCCGAGCGCCTTGGCTTCGCCGACAAGTGGTGGGGTCCGAAGTACGAGGACATGATGAACGACCAGGTGGCGCCCTTCGGCATGAAGTTCCGCGACTTCTGCGAAAAGGTGAAGTACATGAAGGTTCCCAACGTGCCGGAGAAGTACAAGGAGCCGGGATTTAAGTTCCTCACCCCGACGGGCAAGGTGGAGCTGTACTCGACGGTCATCGAGAAGCTCGCGAAAGAGACGGGCCGCAACTTCGACCCGCTGCCGAGCTTCACGTTCCCGCCGAACTTCCCCGAAGCGGACCCGGAGTACGCCGAAGAGTACCCACTCTGCATGATCACGGGCGCCAGGTTCATGCCCTTCTACCACACCGAGCATCGCCAGCCCGGCGCGTATCGCGACTTGCATCCGGACCCGATCTTCGATATCCACCCCGACACCGCCATCTCGCTTGACATCGCACCGGGCGATTGGTGCTGGATCGAGACGCACAAGGGCCGCATCAAGCAGCGCGCCCGCACCACGACGACGGTCGATCCGCGAGTCATCAGCGTGCAGCACGACTGGTGGTTCCCCGAGGAGCCCGAAGCTGAGCCGTCGCTGTTCGGCGTGTTCAAGTCGAACGTGAACGTGATTTTGGACGACGACGCGAAGTACCTCGACCCGCTGATGGGATCCTGGCCGCTCACGGGCGCGAACGCCAAGGTCTACAAGTGCGAAGAGCAAGACTGATAAGGATTGATGAGCCATGTGTTTCAGACCAGCATCAACGACGATGGGCGCACGGATTTGCATGAGGTGCCACTATGTGTGCGATGACGTGAGCGCCGAGAAATGCCCGCAGTGCGGGGAGCCCTTCGAGACTCCCGCGGCGGGGTCGCCAACAGCGGGCGGAGCGGCCGGGGCTCCTGGTGCGCCGAGTGCTCCTGGGGCGCCGGGTGCACCCCAAGCGCCGAGCGCGCCTCCGCAAGCGGAGTAGGGCCAAGAAAGAACTCCGGTCGCCGCCTCTGAAGGTGGCGACCCGGCCGAGCGGCTGGGAAGAGCATCGAGCCCTTCCCAGCCGCTTTCTTTTTGCTCACGCATAGCAGGCCAGAACCCACCTCCACCGCACGCTGCCGAGAAGCGTTTGCCCGCGCGCATTTCATGGGGTAATGTGTGTTCCCGCTATTCGTCACGAGAGGGAGCACAATTCCATGTTCAAGATCAACCACGCCATTTTGCACGTTTTCGATTTCGTCTCATGCGTGAACGTGTTTTCACAGGAAGAGCTGGACCTTTCGGACAAGAACGTGAAATCCTACGTGCAGCGCGTCGCGAAGCATGCGCTCGGCAACATCGACAACAAGCGCGGCGAGTTCGAGGCCGAAAGCGGTTTCAAAAACGAGCTTTCCGATTACTTGAACGGGCAAAGCAACTTCACCGATCTCTCGCTCATGATCTCCGAGTTCCTAGGAAGCGAACTTGGCCGCATGGAGCAGCCGGCCTCATGCGACCTGCTCGTCGTTGATTTCGAGGACTCACCGCGCGCCCCAAAGCTCACCACGGAAGACATCGCGGAACTCTCCGAAGAAGAAGCCACAGCTGCCCAGGCCGAACTCGATGCGGCATTCGCCGGAAGAAGCGCCCGCTACTTCGGGTTGCTGCTTCTTGAAAGCAAACCGGCGTTCATGCACGAGGTGGGCAGAGCCGAAGACGGCGCGTCGGTGAATCGCATCGAGCGCCACCATGCCATCCTGCCAAGCCCTTCGCAGAAGATCTCCTCGTTTGCCCTGGTTGACGTGCGCACCATGTCGGTGCAGTTCGTCGACAAGGCGCGCGAGATTGCCGGCGAGGAGCGCTACCTCATCCCGCAGGGCCTGCTTCAGTGCACGATGGAAGCGTCGAGCAAGGAGCTCATCGACACGACGATGCGCCTGGTCGAGGAGGTTGCCAACGAGTACGGCGCCAACGCGGCGATCGCCACGGCAAAGGCGAAGGCGTATGTCGCCGAGAACGCCGAAGACTCCGATGAGGTGCCCTTCGACGAGTTCGTCGAAGAGGTGTTCGAGGACGAGGGGCCGCGCCGCAGCTTCGTCGAAGCGGCACAGAAGGAAAACCTTCCCGAGCACGCTCCCGTCGAGCGCGCGGTCGCCAAGCGCGTCACGCGCAACCACAAGATCCGCACCGACACCGGCATCGAGATCACCTTCCCAGCGGAGTACGCGCAGAATCCCGAGTTCATTGAGTTCACCAGCACGTCAAACGGGCTTATCCGCATCGAACTCAAAAACATCGGAAGCATCGAGAACAAGTAGCGGCGCGCGAAGGGGTCAAACGGTGCCTTGGCAACGCAGTGGGATCGCCACGGAAGCCCCGAGTTTATCACGCGCGAGGGGCTGACTCGCATTCGCTCAATCCCGCAGGAGGCATTCATTGCGCTCCCAAGTGGCACCCGCTGCGCTCGCAGCCGAGCATCCGCTGCGTCCGTCGGCTGGCGCTCGCCCCACCTGCCCGCTCCCGCCGCGATTACCCTTCCAGCAGGCCTCTCCGCTGCAAAGATTCCTCACCTAGGGAGGATGAACCGCGGCAAATTCAGCCAGATGGTAGGATGCAAACGATTGAATCATGACGGAACCGTGGTCGTTTCGCGCGTTGCATGCGCGCTAAATGTCACTCGTGGCGTCTATAATTCCGCTGGCGGGCGCACTATTCAAATCGCGTTCCCCGCACGCTATCTTGGATATAACGAGAAGATTAGAGAAGGAATGTGATAAATGAAAATTATCGTAGCATGCGAGGGTTTAGGCGTATCGCCCCATGCCGTGCATTGCGCGAGCTTCATGTGCTACAACGTCGAACGAGGGATTATCGCTGACTGCCGCAACCTGCCGAACCCTGGGCTTTCCGCCGAGGACACCGCGCAAATGTTCATTGACCTGGGCGTCAGCACCATTATCACCGGCGGAATCGACTACGACTTCGCAAACATGCTCTGCCACGCCGGCATCGAAGTCGTCGCTGGTGTCGAAGGTTCGGCGCGTGAAGTGCTCGAAGCTTACGTCAACCACACGCTCATCGGCGCCGACGAGCTGTGCCACACCCTTGCCTTCAACAACGACGAGGAAGAAGCGGAAGTCGACGATGCATTCGCGAAGCTGGAAGCGAACTTCTTCACAGCGAACGCGTAAAGAAGCGAAGAATTAAATCGCACAGAGGGCTCGCCATTTGGCGGGCTTTTTCTTTTTTTGGGGCAATGGGAAGAAGGCAAGCCCTTGCGGGGCGGGAGCTCGGTCCCGCGAAAAGCACGGCACCGTCAATAGTTTTGAGCAAATTCAGCCAGCCGCGAGCAACTCCCTTCCCCAAAAACAAAGAAGCCGAAGAATTCCTCGGCTTCTCAGTGATTGCGATATGATGCGTAAGCTGGACTTACAGGGCCTTCTTGGCAACCTCGACCACAGCGGTGAAGGCGGCAGGGTCGTTCACAGCCATGTCGGCGAGCACCTTGCGGTCGAGCTCGACGCCGGCCTTCTTGAGGCCGTTCATGAACACGGAGTAGGACAGGCCGTTGATGCGGGCAGCAGCGTTGATGCGGGTGATCCAAAGGCGACGAATGTTGCGCTTCTTGTTGCGACGGTCGCGGTACATGTACTGAAGCGAATGCTGGACCTGCTGCTTCGCTGCACGGTAAGAACGGGACTTCGCGCCGTAGTAACCCTTTGCACGGCTGAGAACGGTGCGGCGCTTTTTGCGGGCGTGGATAGAACGCTTGATGCGTGCCATAGTATTATCTCCTTAAAGAACTGAAAACGAACTAGCGGATGCCGAGATTGCGGCCGACGACCTTGGCGTCTGACTTAGAGAGCTCGGTCTCGTTGCGGAAGTTGCGCTTGCGCTTCTGGCTCTTCTTGGTGAGGATGTGGCTCTTGAAAGCCTTCGCACGCATGATCTTGCCGGAACCGGTGACGCGGAAACGCTTGGCGGTACCGCGGTGGGTTTTCATCTTAGGCATTATTCGTCCTTTCCTTCTGCTTTCTTGTTGGTCTCTTTTTTCTTCTTCGCCGCACCGGGCAAAGGAGCGATGAGCATGTGCATGTTGCGCCCTTCCATCTTGGGCTGGTTCTCGACGACTGCTACGTCTTTGAGGTCGTCAGCCAAACGCTCGAGAATGGAAAGACCCTGTTCGGGGTGAGCCATTTCGCGACCGCGGAACATGATGGTGATCTTCACCTTGTTCCCCGCGTCCAAGAAGCGAAGCACGTGCTTCTTCTTGGTGGTGTAGTCGCCCACGTCGATCTTCGGGCGGAACTTCATTTCCTTAGTCTCGATCTTGCTCTGGTTCTTGCGAGCCTGCTTTGCCTTGATGGCCTGGTCGTACTTGAACTTTCCGTAGTCCATGATGCGGCAGACCGGCGGCTCGGCGTTCGGGGCGATCTCGACCAAGTCGAGATTCTGGTCATCCGCGACGCGCTGAGCTTGCGCCACCGTGTAGATTCCCAGCTGCGCTCCGTCAAAGCCGATCAGACGGCATTCACGTGCAGTGATCTCGTCATTGAGCCGTGGCTCCTGAGCAGCTATCGCGCTCACCTTCCTTCCTCTTGCGCTTGTGCGCAATAAAAAACCCGCAGGCACGGCCGCGGGTTTCGCAATTCAAAGGATGTGCGCAAGGCACGTTATTGAAGCGACCCATCAGCAGCCGAAGCGCCGAAACAGGTGGAGAGCTTTCGCCCTCGCTTGAATACAGCCGTTACAGTATAGAGCCCTCGCGCGGCAAACGCAAGGGCTCATTTGCTATTTATGCATTGATGTACACATAAATGATGCGGATCGTGTCGGCGAGGTTGCCCGAGGCATTCGCCACCGAATAGTCGTAGGAAAGGACCGCCGACCACGTATGGGAGACACCGTTGATATCGATGTCACCCGAGAACGGGCAATATTCCTTCACCAGCGTGGTTCCGTCCGACGCGTAGGTGGAATACTCCGTCTTGTCGGCCGGGAGCGACACCGTGCCCGCGGGGACGGAGATGCCCGCCTCCTGAAGCGTCTTCTCGATGATCGACTCGTTTTTCACCGCATCCGAGAACGAAAGCGTGCCGTAGCCGAGCGACGCCGTACCGGCGGAATAGCCCGCCTGAACGACCGCCCCGTCCTCGTCGAGGCCCAGATACAGCGTCGGCGTGCCCGTACGCGTGTCGGCAGGCTCGTCGGTCAAGGCCACGCGAACTTCGGTCTTGATGGGGTTGCCCTCCTCGTTGACCTCGTTCGACACGGTAACCTGAGCGCCACGCCCAACCTTGGCGAGCGCATCGTCTTGCGTGCAGCCCAAAAGCTCGGTCAAGTTCGGCGCGCTCGTCTTCTTCACGGTCGACGTGGCGTCGTTTCCTTCGCTTCCCGCCTGCAGCGAGCTCGTGTCCTGGTTCGATTGCTGCTGCTGGGTCTGCTGGTAGGCTGCCGTCTGTGCGGTTTGGAACAGGCGGACGGCAAAGTACCCGCCAGCGGCAAGCAGAAGCACGAGCAGCACCACGACCACGATGAGGATGCGGCGCATGCGGCGAGATTTGCGCATGTAGGAGGGGATTTCCTCCTTTGCAGCCGAAGAGTGGCGCCCGCGCGCGGGAGCGGGGTCGGCGGGAACGTCGGGGTCGAACGTCGAGGGTTCGACCACGGGCTCGAGGCTCTCGAGCGCATCGGGGTATTCGTCCTCGTCGTCGCCTTTGTAACTAAAGCCGCCCGCGTGTGCCCCCTGAGAGGCACCGCGCGCAGAGGCGGCATCCGCGTCAAGTGGCGCGCCCGCATCGGAAGAGCCGTCCTGCGCGTCCCACGCATCGGCTGCGTAGGGGTCGTTGCCCGCAATCGGGGCAAAGCGGTCCGTCCTCCCTGGCTTATCGTCCGCGAAGGCGTCTTCCTCGAAGGCTATCTCGCCCTCCTCGCCGGAATAGGCGTGCCGGCCCCCTTCCGACCAGCCGTCATCGCCTATGGGCGCGAACGCCTGGGTCAATCCGATGTCGTTCGAGCGATCGACCTCGCCCTTGCGCATCGCCTGATCGTCTCTGCCTTCTGTTGCTTTTCCAGTGTGTTTCGGCATTGCGATACCTTTCAATCTCTTCGCAGGTCACAGGCCCTTCTAGCCCATGAACGCCACGTAGTACACGATGAATGCGACGATCCCTATGAGGGCCACCGCGATGATGCCCTTCTGCATGCCGGACATCTTGGCGTCCTCGAGGTCCGCAAGCGTCGTCTCCTCGTAACCCTTGCGAGCAGGGGCGGGCGCCTTGCGAGCAGGCTTGTCGGCTTTCGCGGCACGCTCGGGAGCAGGGGTGGAAACTCTCTCGGCGGGAGCGGCACCTGTCGAAGCGCGATCGGCGAAGCCTTCCCCACCGTCAACCACGGACGTCTTGTTCGCCGCGCTCGCTGCCGCCTCGTCTCCTGCGGGCTGCGCTGCGGACTCACCTTCCCCATAGCTGCGAAAACGGGGGGCGCCCGCTTCGATCACAACATCGTCCTCGTCGTCGGACGCAACGCTGATATGCGAGAATTTTTGGGCGTCTCCAGTCACGGCCTTATCCTTTCCGTCGTCTTCGCACGATTATAGATGATTGGCCCAAGCCGTTGCGTCTTCCCTGCGATATATCCACGTTGCCCCCAGGCGGCGGGGCGCGTTGTGCGACAATAGGAAGCGAACGAGAAGCCCTTCCGAGAAAGACGTCCTATGGAACTCACCCCTTGTAAAACCGTGCACGGGTTCACCGTGCGCACCGCCTCCGACCTGCCCGAAATCGACGGGCGCGCCTACGTGCTCGACCACAACGCCTCGCGCGCGCAGCTGCTCTACCTGCAAAACGACGATGCGAACAAGGCGTTCTCGATCGCTTTCAAGACACCGCCCGCGAACGACACGGGCGTCTTCCACATCCTCGAGCACTCGGTACTTTGCGGCTCGGACAAGTTTCCCGTAAAAGAGCCCTTCGTAAACCTGCTCAAAAGCTCAATGCAGACGTTCTTGAACGCCATGACCTACCCCGACAAGACGATCTACCCCGTGGCGAGTACCAATGAGCAAGATCTTTTGAACCTCATGGACGTCTACCTCGACGCCGTGCTGCACCCCGCCATCTTCCACAAGCGCGCGATCTTCGAGCAGGAAGGCTGGCATGTGGAACTCGCCGGCGAGGAGGGCTCGGGCAAGCTCGCCTACAACGGCGTGGTGTATAACGAGATGAAAGGCGCGCTCTCCGACCCCGAGTCGATTCTCTACGACGAGCTTTCGGCGGCGCTGTTCCCCGACACGGCGTACCGCTTCGAGTCGGGCGGCAAGCCCTCCGCCATCCCGACGCTTTCCTACGAGGAGTTCCTCGACACCCACCGCCGCCACTACAACCTGGCCAACGCGAAGATCGTGCTCTACGGGAACATGGATATCGAGAGGTTCCTCGCTTTCCTCGACGAGCGCTATCTCGCGCCCGATGCCGCCGAGGCAGGCGCCGATGGTGCGCCGAACCCGCTTGAGCTGCAGGCGCCCGTCATGTCGTTCGGGAACAAGACGCCCATGAAGACGGCGCCCGAGAACGCCTGCTGCGCGGTCGGCTTCGTGGCGGGAACCGCTGCGGACAGAGAGCGCATGATCGCAATGGACATCCTGCTCGACGCGATCTTCGGCTCGAACGAGGCGCCTGCGAAGCGCGCGCTGCTCGACGAGAACCTCGCCTGCGACATCGTCGCCTACATGGCCGACGCCATGTTGCAACCTTTTGCCGTCGTGCAGGCAAAAGGCCTTGAGGAAGGCGCCGCCGAGCGCCTGCGACCTGCGCTTTCTCGTGTGCTTACGGAGCTTGCGGACGGCGCGCTCGACCACGACGTGGTGGCGGCTGCTCTCTCGCATGCCGAGTTCGTGATGCGCGAGCAGAACTTCGGGATCGCCGACGGCGTGGCGCTCGCCTGCTCGTGCATGGCCGGCTGGCTCTACGACGACGATGCCGCGCTCGATTATCTGCGCTACGAGGATGCGTTCGAGAGCCTACGCAAGAAGCTCGACGAGGGCTACTTCGAGCAACTGATTCGCGAGGTGTTCCTGGAGAACGACCATGCGGCCGACGCGGAGGTCGTGCCTGTTGACAAGGCCCCCGATGACGACGATGCGGCGGCCACCCGCTTGGCCCAGATGGAACGCGAGCTCGACGACGGGCGGATCGCCGCGATCGAAGCCGACGTCGCCGCCCTTCGCCGTGCACAGGAGGAGCCTGACTCGCCCGATGCGCTCGCGACCCTTCCCCGCATGCGCGCAAGCGACATCGAGCAAGCGCCCGCAGAGCCCGCTTTCCGCCTCGACGAATCGGGAGAGATTCCCGTGATCAGGCACGATGCGGCGACGCGCGGCATCGTGTACGCGTATCGCTACTACGGCCTGGAGCGCCTCACCTTCGAGGAGCTGCCCTACGCGAAGCTTCTCGCCATGGTGCTCGGCAAGCTCGCGACGAGCAAGCACACCGCGACGGAGATCGACACGCTCACGCAGGCGAAGCTCGGCAACCTCGCCTTCTACACCGAGGTGCACGAGCGGGAAGACGACCGCAGCGCGCTTTCCCCGAAGCTGACCGTGTCGTGCTCGGCGCTCGCCGAGAACGCCGAGTGGGCGGCGACGCTGCCGAGCGAGATCATCGAAGAGACGCTTTACGACGACTTTGGCAAGATCCGCGACATCCTCGTGCAGAAGCGCGTCAGCATGGAGCAGAATTTCGCGAACGCCGGGCACACTGCGGCGATGGCGCACGTCGCGTCCTACTACCTGCCCGCCGCCGTCGTGCGCGAGCAGATCGACGGAGTGGGTTTCTATCGGTTCCTGAAACGCACGCTCGCCACGTTCGACAATGAGAAGGAAACTCTCGCCACGAAGCTTGCCGAAGTGGCGCCGCATCTTTACCGACGACAACTGTACGATCGGCTTCACGGGCAAGGACGACGATTTTAACCGAGTGATGAGCGCGGGATTGGCCACGGGCCGCACCGGGGAGCCGGGCTGCACGGCGCGCCTCGTCGTGCCCGAACCGCAGGTTCCCGCAACCGGCGAGGCGTTCGCCGTGCCGACGGACGTGACCTACACCGCGCTCGGCTTTGACCGCCGCTTGCTCGGAGTCCCCTACTCGGGCGCCTGGCTCGTGGCGTCGAGGGCGCTATCCTACGACTTTTTGTGGAACGAGGTGCGCGTGAAGGGCGGCGCCTACGGAGCAGGGTTCTCGCCCACCCGCACGGGCAACCTGCGCTTCTACTCGTATCGCGACCCGCATGTCGACGAGACCCTCGAGCGCTTCCGCGCGGCAGGCGTGTGGCTTTCCGATTTCAGCCCGAGCGAACCGGAGATGGACGGCTACATCGTCTCGACCGTCGCGGGCCTCGACGCGCCATTGAAGCCCCGCGAGCTCGCGCGGCGCCAGGACGGCTACGTGTTCGCGCACATCGACCCGGCAGAGCGCCTGGTCACGCGTTCACAGGTAGCAAATGCGACCATCGAAGAGGTGCGGGCGCTCGGAGACGCCGTGAGCCAGGCTGCGAGCAAGAACATCGCCTGCGTGTTCGGCAACCGCGAGATCATCGAGAGTGCGAAAGCCGACTTTACTGTGGTGGACTTGCTCGGAGAGTAGGGTTTCGCCATGCCGGGTGCGGGCCGAAAGCGCCTGCGCCCGAGGCGCGCCCAACCGCGCCCGCATGATTCGAGCCCGCATTGCGAGTCGGAAAAGTACATCGAATCGAAGAGATTCTGGCACGAAATCGCTGCACTAAATGCGAAACGCCTCCGAAAGGAGGCGTTTCAACTAATGAAGCATTTCCACTTGTGAGTTGTGGATCGGGCAATGGCAAGCCGCCGCCTGAGGTGGTGCAGCTTACGAAGCCTTCACGGCATTTGATCCCGCCGAGGACGCGCCTCCCGACGTTGTATCAGTCGAGGTAGCACCCTGCGCGCTCGCACCAGCAGACGCTGCGTCGGTCGAGGTCGCGCCGTTCGTCGTCGAGTCCGATTTCGCCTTCGCGCCCGACGTCGCCCCGGCGGTGAGCTTCACCGACGAGAGGTCCATGTTGCCGCCCAGCCACTTCGACTGGATAACACTCATCACCCCGTTGGAGTTCAGAGAGCTCACAGCGTTGGCGATGGCGGTCTTCAAGTCCGAGTTGCTATCGAGCACACCGACGCAATAGCCACTCGGCTGCTGCATGAGCGCGATAATGCTCGCGTTGATGTTCGACCCGTTCGCATAGTACTTGCCGATGACCGCGTCGGCGGCAACGTATTGCACCTGTCCCGAGCTCAAAGCCGCGAACGCCTCTTTCGGGCTGGAGGTGGAGGTGAGCGACGTGTCGCCGAACTCGTTCATGACGGCCCAAGCGCTCGTGGAGGAAACCTGCGCGGCAAATTTGGCGCCGGTCGTCGCAGTCGGGACAGCGGCGTTCTCCGACATGGCGAACAGCGCGATACCCGTGGGCAGATAAGAGTCAGATTTCCAGAACGAACCATCGGTCGAGGACTTGTCGATGCCGAGCACGATGTCGACCGACCCGTCCTTGAGCGCGCCTTCGGGATCGCTGCCCGTATCGACGATGGAAAGCTTCAGGCCGAGGCTGTCCGCAATGGCAGCGGCCACGTCGACGTCGATGCCAACGATCTTGTTGCCCGACATGCCGGCGAGCGGGGCGCGGCCCGTGTTCACGCCGACGCGCAAAACGCCGGCTTCCTTAATGGTCGGCGATTGAACCTGAGGGGTCTTCGTCTCGGGCTCGTAAGTGGAATCGGTCGAGCAGCCCGTCATTGCGAACGCAAGAGCCATGGCGCAACCGATCGCCACGCATAGGATAGCTTTCCGAAAACGCTTCGTCACCGTAACCTCCGTCTGTTCCTTTTCATGCGCTTCTTTCGGCTGACCTAGTCTTTGCCCCCACACTCGCGCACTGGGTCGTGAGCTTGCACCCGTAGTACCTCTCGCCCGCGGCGGCCTTGTGCCGCACGAAAATGGGATCGGGCGGTGCGACTTACCTCTAGGACGCGCCATGCTCGCTGCGCGCAAAACGCACAACTTACGTGGATCCTTTCGACCGCGTCTGCCTTGGACTGAGAAACGCCCGGAGCGTTTCCGCAACTACAGACCCGAAAGAAGCACGTTTCAGTGTAGCAGAACGGCAACAGCGAATAGAAGCACACACATCATTCCACATGGAAGCGGGAAACGAAGGGGCAGAGGGAATCTTCGGAACCAAGAGGATCTTGCTGCGAGGAACGAATACAAGCTAAAAGATTTCCGGACCCTGTACAAAACCAGAAGAGACCTGCCAGAAATCGGGAGGTTTTCATCACGCAGAGATGGCTTGCGCTCGCTTTGCTGGTCGCTCTCGTTTTGCGCCGAAACGAAGCCCCAGGTCAACAGAATGCGTCATAAAGCGCACGCGCTTTTCCTCCTTGTTCGGCTCTTCAATTTGATGAAAACTGCCGATTATCTGGCAGGTTGGGAGCTTATTTCTGCACGCGCATGGGGCTCGACCGAGCCTCTTCGAACATAACCCCGTCACACCCCTGCCAAGTTTTCCCTTCGGTCGCCTAACCAGCCTCCGATTCTCGTCAGGGGTTTTGCGCGCCGGGCTTTCCGCCTGTTTGCGCCTACCGGATTCTTGCAAGGTTTTTTCGAATTGCGGGAGCGAACCAAAGGCGGAATATGCGCGCGCCCGGAGAAATTCTGACGGGAAAACCCGCAGAGTCTTGGCAGTGTTGACAGGAATCCCCGCAGATAATTGGAAAAGCGCAGTCGTCCTTGTTTCCATCGCGCCGCGTTTTGACAAGGCTCGTGCGCATCATCTGTCAGGATCGCTCGTTACACTCCACATCATGACAGCCTTCGCGACAAGCCCCCTCGCCGACACCGCGCGCCTCTACGCCGAGGCAGCGGCGCAGGCTGTCGCGGAGACGCTTTGGCCCACCCGCTGCGCCATTTGCGATGAGCCCGGCGAACTTTTATGCGAACGCTGCAGAAGCGAACTTCCCTTCATCGACCTTTGGCGTGCATGCCCCATCTGCGGCGCTCCCTGGGGGCATACGCAGTGCACCGAGTGCAACCGCGTGATTCTTGCCGCAACGGGACGAAAAGCCGTGGCGTTCTCGAGCCTCGCAAGCCCCTTCGAACTTGCCGAGAGCACGCGGCGCATCGCTGTTGTCTACAAGGACGGGGGCGAGCAACGACTTGCAACTGAGATGGCGCGCTACATGGCACGCTACCTCTCTCCCGAGATCGCGAGCGAAGTGGCAGGGGTCACGTTCGTCCCCGCCTCGCGCAAGGCCCGGGCACGCCGAGGGTTCGACCACGCGGAGCTGCTCGCGCAGGAGGTGGCGCTCGTAATCGGGCAGCCCGTCATCCCCCTGCTCTCCCCTCCGCGCGCCCGCGACCAGCGTGCGCTTTCCCGTCGCGCGCGTATGGGGAACATGGCGCATGCCGTATCCGCCCTGCCGGGCGCGAGCGCGCCGGAAAGCATCCTGCTCATCGACGACGTGTGCACGACAGGCGCCACACTGTTCGCCGCGTGCGACGCGATACGGGAAGCGGGCGGGCGCAACGTGCACTGCCTCACCTTCGCACGGGCTTGATGCACGGACTTAACGCTCTCGCTTAATGCACGACGAGGATCCCTCGTTCCCGCGACGTGGGCCCCTTCGCGAACTATGCCTTCCCGCACCCAAAAAACAGAGGGCCCCCTGAGGGACCCCCACTGGAAAACGCGTGATCTGCGAGAAGCTGCCGGCAGCTTACTTCTGCGCGGCGATGCCCTGCTGGGCTTCCGAGAACTCCTCGACGTCGACCGAGATGCTGTGCTTAATCGGCTTCCACTGGCACTTCTTCACGAGGGCAACGAGCGCGATGGGCACATACGTCAGCATGAAGAACGGGAAGGTGAACATGTAGAGCACCTTCTTGCGCGTGGGCGCGTGGATGGAATCCCACTCGACGAACGTGGTGAGCACGCCGAAGAGGAACATGAACATGACGTAGTTGAACAGGCAGAAGAAAATCGACGAGATGGAACTCGCAATCATGACGCCCGTCGACATGGCGCCCGTCGCTGCAAGCACGATGATAATCGCGTTGAAGACGACCGACACGATGGTGAGCAGCATGCCGGGGGCGATGGTCATGAGCATGTCATAGCAGGCGAAGCGGGAACCTTTGGGGTTGGTGAAGACGCCCTTCGCAAGGCGCGCGCCGTAGTGCCAAAACACCTGGTAGAAGCCCTTCGCCCAGCGGAAGCGTTGGTTCCAGGAATCGCGGAAGGTAACGGGCTGCTCGTCATAGAGCACCGCCGTCGGAGTGTAGGCGATGCGAATGCCCTCGAGGATGCTGTTCGCGGAGAACTCGATGTCCTCGGTGAGCAGGTGCCATCTCCAGCCGTCGTTCTTCTCGATGATGTCCGCTGCGATGAAGAAGCCCGTGCCCGACACTGCGCAGCTCGTGTTGAGCGTGAGACGCGCCTGGTTCAAAAACTTGGCCTCGCGCAGGAACCACACGGCGTAGCCAGCAGAAATCCAGTTGGAGTCGTAGTTCTTGGAGTTGCGGTAGCTCGTGGACGCCTTCGCGCCGTTGTCGAAGGTCTTGTTCATCTCGCGGAAGTAGTTCACGTCGAGCACGTTGTCGGCATCGAAGACGAAATACGCCTCATAGCCTCGGTCGGCATACTGGCTGCGGATAATCTTGAAGCCGTAATCGAGCGCATAGCCTTTGCCAACCTGTTCGGTGTTGAATCGCTTGAACACAATCGCGCCCGCCTCGCGCGCCACATCGGCGGTGTTGTCGGTGCAGTTGTCGGCGATGACGAACACGTCAATCAGCTCTGTCGGATAGTTCTGCACCTTGATGGAGTGGATCAAGTCGCCGATGACCGCGCTTTCGTTGCGGGCAGAAACGACGACGGCGTATCGGTGGTTCTTTTTCGCGACAAGCTGCTTCGGCTTGCGTGAAAGCACGACAAGCACGTAGTAGAGCTGATAGGTATAGCAAATGGTAAACGTGATGAAGACGCAGAAGTTGAAGATATCCACAAACGATATCTGCGAGAAGAATTGGTCGAGCACCAGCCCTGCCCCTTACAACTTGTGGCCGCCCGCGCACGGGCGAACTTTGACTTCGCCGCATCCGTCCGCGGCACTTCCGTTCAAACTTTCTGGATTATAGCGGCCTTGAGCGGTTTTGTGCATCTCACGAGGGAAAGCTGTAGCCGAAACGCCCTTTTCGGGCAATAAAAGGGCAGCTTGCACACCTTGGGTGCACAGCATCTTCATATTAACGAGGGGTTGTTTGCGGGCGCACAGCATGTTTTGCTGCACACTGCCGCAACGCCGAGCAAGGGAAAACGTAACCGCACGATTACATTTTGGGAGAACGTGACAAGTAGCATTTTCGCACATCAGATCGAGAAAATCACGACTAAAAAATGACTATCTCATTAGGTATCATACTTTTCGAGGAGAGGAGTTTCCTAAACATACAAGGGCAAAAGCCGCGCCCACACCAATAGCTGAAACGCCTCTCGAAGCGAGCGCCGGACCGATCATCTGGCGCTCGCTTTCATTTTGGTCTCGATGAGCCCAAGCTCGCAGGATCGCCATCAAGCTCGAACAGGGGCGATGTCCTCACGGCCACTGGGCCCGAACGCGGATCACTGATAGAAGCGCAACACGCCGCGGGGCACGCCGCGAGACCACATGCTGTGCACGTCCACCGGCCCATACGCATCGATGATCATGTCGTTGCCCAGATAGATTGCAACATGACCCTCCCAGGAAATCACGTCGCCGCGCTGCCGCAACGACAGGGGCAGGTGGAGCACGTCACCGTAGTCCCACATATTGTTCGCGTCGTGACTATGCCAGCCGTCAGCACCGGTCGCATAGTGGTCGTAGGGGTTGAACTCGCCCAAATCCATGCCCGTCGCGTACAAGCATTGGTACACAAGCCCGATGCAGTCGACGCCCACGCCCGGCTCCATGGAATAATTCCAGCGGTATGCCGTGCCGATATAGTCGTACGCACGGTCGATGAAGGCGTTGATGCAATCCTCGCGCGTCGCGTCAGGAGCGATTTGCGAAGGGGTAACATAAGTGAAGTACCCGCTCGCGTAATCGGGTAGCGTCACCGACCTTGAGCTCACCTGGTAGTATCCTGCAGGATTCTGATACCCTACCTTGCCGGGCAGCGTCGCCATCTGGAAGGTGAGGCGCGCAGCAGCGTCTCGACTCACAAGCTCGACGTTCGATCCACCCGACGTGCCCGTCGTCCCGAACGCTACCGAATCGCTCGCGAACGGAACGAGGGAGAAAGTGCCGTCGCCGTTATAGATCGCCCGCCACTTCTGAGCCTGCGAGCCGTTGACCTCGTGCTGCTGTACATTCGTCCCCGCGGCCATGATACCGTCGCAGATGTCGATCGCCATCTTCGAGCCGCAGTTCGTGAACGTGTAGGAGCCGTCCTGGTTGTGCTCGATGTTCCAAATCTGCGCGCCCGTTCCATTCGATATCCATGTCTGAATGTTCGCGTTTGACTTCTGGGACTCATCCCTCAAGTCGATGACCTGGTCAGTTCCAGCAAGGCAAATCGTGTACAGCCCCTCGGGCAGAGGCTGCGTCTCGCGTAGCGAGAATCGCTGGGCATCCATCCCGTTCGCCGCATAAGTTTGCACATTGGTACCCGCGTCGGTGCACCCATCCGCAAGATCAAGCACGCGCCCCGTGCCAAGGCTCGTGAAGACGACGAAGCCGCCGGAGAAGTCGGCACGCCACAACTGCTCGCTCGACCCGTCCGCGGTACGCTGCACCGCGTTGCCGTTCGAATCGGCGGCAAGCTGCTTGCCAGAGCACGCCGCCTGCAGAGTATAGGTATTGACCTTCCCCGATGCGCGCTTCACATACCATTTCTGCGCAAGCAATCCGTTATCGTGCCAGATCTGCACGTTCGCGCCGTCATCGACGGATGCGTCCACGACGTCGAGGTGCTTCGAGGAATCCCCCTTTGGGGAGATCGTGAAAAGACCCTCGGAAAGCAGGTCCTGTTGCTCGACGAGGACAAACGACGAAGCGTCCTCCTCGGGGGATTCGACTGCCTGCAGAGAAGACCCCATGGTCAGGTCTTGCGGGGCAAGCCAGTAGCCGGTCGCAAGGTTGCAGAAGCGCAGCGCACCCGACTCCGTTCGCACGGCCGACCATTGCTGACGCTTGCTTTGGGAAACGACTGCGCCGAGGGAGACATCCGAAGGGGAGCTCGCGATGCCGGGTGCCGTCTCAAGTGCAAGGCCGGTCTCCGCGTAGATAATGTGGTAGTAGCCGTTATCGTAAGAGAACATGAAGGTCTGGGAAAGCGAGAAGTTCGCGCTCGCAAGCCGAACGTCCCCGTCGTAGCGCGCACCGACCGAGAGGGAGCTTGCCGATGCGGAGCGAATGAACCAATACCCGGACAGACCCAGGTCCTCGCAAGGAGAGACAAGAGGAGCGGAGCCGTCGTCGAACACCCCGACATCGTATCCGCGCATGAAGACAGTGGCCGCACGCTCGCGCGGAAGCTCTGCGGTCGGGCAGAGCTCGAAGATGCCGCCACCCCGGTCATAACCCGAGACCAAGCCCTTATCGGCACACCATGCAAGGCCGCGCGCCGCCCATTGTGGAACGCTTTCGCTATCAGAGAAGCGCGTGAGCGATGCGGTGCCATAGTTGGGACCCACGTGGTTGAAGTTCGCAATGATGGTGCAGAATTGGTCGAGGGTTACGGGGACGTCGGGTTTGAAGGCGAACGTGCCATCGTCTTGGGGAAAGCCGTTGATCACCTTGTTCTCGACCGACCAGTTAGCTGCTGCGGTGTACCATGTCCGGGACTCAACGTCGTCCATCCCCGTCTCGTTGTCGGCGTCGCTAAGGTAGGATGCCGCAGCCTCGGGGTCGGCATAGCGCCACATCATGACAGCCATCTGCGCGCGAGTGAGGCTTTGGCCCACGCCGAACAGCGTCGTGCCCGCAATGCCCCGCATGATCTTTTTCTGCTGGCAGAAGAGCACGCCCGGCTCGTACCATGAGCCAGGCTCGACATCGGTGAATGTTTCGGGCGCCGGGGGTTCGGGGGCGCTTGGGGCGTCGCCGGTATCGGGGGTGCCTGCGCTGCCGCCCGGGATGGAGCCTACATTACCGCCATCGCGCGTGGGGCCGCCAGAACTCGAGCTCGAAAGGTCGCCTGCATCCGAAGAGCTGAAGCTGCCCTCATTGCCGCTGCCATCGGAGGCATTGCTTCCACCTGGAGCGCCGTTTTCGTTTCCCGTCGCAGAAGCATTGCCCGCCCCCGAACCGGAAACGCTGCCCGCGCCCGAGGCGTCGCTTCCCTCGCCAGGCGCATCGCTGGAGCCTTCGCCTACCTGAGCCCCGAGATCAGCAAGACAAGCATTCGATGCCGCATCAGCGACGGAAGACCCCCCCCGACCTCTCCGAAGGCCGCCGCGGGGACAAGGCCCGCGACGAGCGCCGCCGAGGCGAGGACCGCCAGCGCCTTGCGAGCGCCGTTATCTATAAGAGTACGTCGCATGATTCCCCATTTCATATAGTGCTTTCGAATACGCGCATCAGAAGACAGACTACCCGAAAGCTTTTCGACGATGGGATGGTACCACTCTTGCAGGCCGCCGGTCAGCAGAGTAGTCCATTTTGGCGACCACGGCGACAGATGGAATCGCGCGACATATGCGCAAAATCAGTATTCCACCCCTTCGCGCGACGGGACGCCCTGCTCGAACGGGTGCTTCTTACACACCATCTCCGTCAGGTAGTCCGCGCGCGAGGCGATGTCCTCGCTCGGGTTGCGGCCGGTAAGCACCACTTCGAGCTCGCCCGTTCCCCTCTTGAGCACGCGGGTCACGGCAGCCGCGTCCACAAGTCCCATCGCGAGCGCATCGAGCACTTCGTCGAGCACGAGCAGCCGCGCACCCGAGGCCTCCACCTCATCGAGGGCCGCCGCAAGGTTCTTATCGTGGGCCTTCCGCACCGCCGCAAGCTCCTCGTCGGTCATTTCCCAGGTGAACTTGCCAGTCGGCACGCCGGCAAACACGGGAACGCCGAGCCGACCGGAAAGCATGCGCACCTCGCCGCTTTTGCCGTCTTTCAGAAACTGCACGATAACGACGCGCCCGCCGGCGGCGAGCATGCGCAGCGCAAGCCCCATCGCCGCCGTTGTCTTCCCCTTGCCGTCGCCGTAATACACGTGGATCATGGTACTTCTCCTTACGATCGTTTCACCAGCCAACTTCCCGTTTCGCCGTCCCGCCGAAGAGGAAAAAGGTGCGGCGCCTACATGATTCCCATTTCGAAGGCGCGCTCGAGTACCACGGCTACACGTTCGCGGGCGACATTCTCACCAGGTGCAAGATACTTGCCAGTGGGCCAATCATAGCCCTCGACGAGCCCCTTTTTGGCAGCCCACGCGAAGGCGTTGCGCGACCAGTCGCTCGCCATGTCGCCGTCGGCGAAGGCGGACAAGTCGCTGCCCGCGGAATCAAGCTCGCCGTCCGTCGCGCACAGGCGCGCAAGAACGGTGACCAGCTGCTCGAAGGAGACTTCCCCGTCGGCGGCGAAGTCCCTCGTGCCATCCTCGAGCACGATGCCGGTGATCACGCCGTTTGTGAAAGCCCAGTTCGCAGCCGCGGTATAGTACATGCCATCGGCTGAGCCCGCAATATCGATCTCGTTCTTGGCAGTCTTGGGATCGTAGGACGCATACTCGTCGGGGCAGGCGTTGCGCCAGAGGATCGTGGCGAGCTGGCCGCGCGTGAGGGTGTCGCTAACGCCGAAAAGAGTCGTGCCCGCATACCCCGTGATGAGGCCGCGCGCAGCCACGAAGGTCACGGCATCGCCGTACCAATCCGAGTAATCCACATCGGAGAAGACAGGGGCGGAACCGGACGCCCCGACCTTCACGGTTATCTCGTAGCGCTGAGCGGGGACATTCGCTGCGTCGTTCATAGTCGGCCAACTCGGGTCGCCGCAAACGACCTCGATCACCGAACCATCCGAGACGGGAATTTCCGCGCCGCGCTTGTACCACGTGCCGCCAACACGTGCCTTCACCTGGAAGTTCTTGTTTGTTGCCGTTGGCGTGAGCGCCACGCTCGTCGAGCCTTCGGGCAGCGTGAGCGTATACGAATGGACGTCGGCACTAAACGACGGGGACGAGATGCCCGCGCCCACCGAGAGCGAGGCCACCGTCTTATCGTTGCTTCCCCAGTCGCTGCCGAGGTCGGGCCCGCCGTTAAGCGTGTACATGAGGTCGACCTCGGAGCCCGGCTCCAAAGCTCCGCTGCTTACGGTCACCGAGGAGAAACCCGTGTTCGCGAACCAATCGTCGATCGTGCCCATCCAACCGCTTTTCTTCCCGCAGTCGAACTCGCCTAGCCCCGCGACGGAAGTGATGTAACCCTTGTCGGCACCGACGACGGCAACGCCCTTCTCGTTTGCAAGGCGCACGATTGCCGACATCGCGCTGTCCGATGGATACAGGTCGACGTCCCCTTCGGCAATGGTGCCGTGGGGCGCAGGATAGCTTGCGCCCGCGGGGCGTGCGAGCGTGTCGCTGATGCTGACGTGCACCTGCCCGATCGGCGTTTCCCCTGATGGGATATCGCCTATCGCGGCAAACGCGATACCTGGGACAAGTCCGCAGGCCACGACTGCGGACAGGAGCAGGGCGACAAGCTTTCTCTTCAGATTCATGCGGTCCTTCCTTTCTCTTGGATTTCCCTTTTCAACGGACGCCGGCCTCCCCCGGTCGTCACAGCTTTCGTTCTTCGCGCATAGGAGACTTCGCCGGCCACTTGAAGCGCGAGCGGCAGAAGGCACAGCGCGAGAAACGCCGCAAAGACGGCCACGCCCGCAGACGACGCCTTCGGCAGCACGACGATGGGGCTGAAGAGCATCTGCGTCTGACCGAGCGCCGTCGCTGCAGCGCACACGGTGATAAGCGCCACAAGGATAACGGCAAGCGCGCGGTCGCGGTTGTCGAAGCGGTAGAGCGAGTACGCGGTACGCCCGCGCAAGGCCGCACCGCGGCTTCTCATAGAGTCCGACATCTCGATGAATCGCTCGATCGACCAGGAAACAAGGATGGAAGCCCTCCGCAGCGCGTTCGCAATTCGACGCAGGATGCTCCCCTGGCCTGGCCCCCTCCCGATGCCTGACTGCGCGACGGCGATCTTGCGCGCGCGGTCGCCCACCACCGGCACCGCGCGGAACGTCACCGCGAGCATCATCGCCGCCTTCGGGAAGACGCGCCCCAAAAGGAACACCACCTTGTCAGCGGTGAAGACGCACATGACGCACGAGAGCCATACAAGGATTGCCGCAACCTTGATTCCCACAATGATGCCGCAGGTCAGCGACTCGACGGTGATGCTGTTGCCGATGGGGGTTCGCGCGAGGTTCGTCACGCCGAAGTGCACGTTCAACGCAAACAGCGCCGCGAAAGCGAGCGCCGCCGCGACGAGCGCGCATCCGAAGGCAACGGCGCGGGGGCCGCGGAGCCTCGCGGAGTAGGCAAGCGCGCACAGGAAGGACACCGCCACAAGGCCCGGGTGCGTCCAACATGCCGTGAACGCGATCACGGCGACGAAGAACAGCAGGTTCAGCGCGGGATGATAGGATGCGAAGTTCATGCGCCCCCTATCTCGCAAGACCATACTTCACGCGCACGCGCTCGAGCTTGCCGAGCAACGGGTTGGCGAGAATGAACAGCGTGATCGCCGTCGCCGTCGCCTGCACCGCGTTCACGGGAAGGCCGGACGCGTAGATGGCAAGAGCGCTTTCGGGCGTTATGGCGGAGACCATCGTGAAGAGCGAACACGTGTCCAGAATGGGCCCGACCACCACGACGACGAACGCCGCGCCCGCAAGCGAGAGCAGCGTCTTCGCGCGGTTGCTCAAATCGCTTCGAGGGATCACCCCCCGCTCGGCGAGAAATCCCGCGACGAACCCGGCGATGCCGTAGGCAAGCATCTGCCAAGGGGTCCACGGCCCCTGGCCGAAGACGAAATCGCTGACGAGCAGCGAGATCGCCCCCACGAGGAAGCCCGAGCGCGACCCCAAGGCAACACCCGCGATCATGACGATGGCGGCGATGGGCTTGAAGTGCGGGACCCAGATGAACGCCACGCGAGCGACCACGGCAAGCGCGCACATCACCGCGATGATCACGAGCTCGCGAGCTTGCGGCCTGCGCGACTCGAACGACACGAAGAAGGGCACCATCGCATAGATGATGACGAGGATGCTCGTCACGTAGTAGCTGCCCGAGCCGAACACCGTTCCCGCCCACACCGTGATCGGCGTGAGCACAACGACGACCAGCCACGACAGGGCGGTTTTCCAGCGGGCTTCTTTTTCTAGCGCAGCACGCATTGCCCAATCACATCCTCATCGGTAATCGCACGTGGGAACAGGTCCCTGCTCATGCGGTTCGTCGCCGTAGTGTAGAAGCTGTTCGACGAGAAGAACGTGCGCGGCGTGCTTTCGGCGGTGATCTCGCCGTCGAACATCATGGCCACCGCGTCGGCGTAGCGCGCGCAGAACTCGATGTCGTGCGACACCATGACAATCGCCACACCTTCCTGTTCGAGCTTGTCGAGCACCGAGGCGAGCTTGCGCTTGAAAAAGGCGTCGATACCCTTGGTCGGCTCGTCGAGCAGGAGAATTTTCGGCTCGGTGAGCAGGACTTTCGCGAGTGCGGCACGCTGCTGCTCGCCGCCCGAGAGGTCGAAGGGATGCGAATCGAGCAAGCTCTCGATGTCGGCCATTTCGATGGCATGCTCGATGCGGCGAGCACGCTCGGCCTCGGGCAAACGGGATGAGGCGAGCATCTCTGCCAAATCTTCCCGCACCGTCTTCTTGACGAAGAGGTTCTGCGGATCTTGGGGCAGAAGCGCAAGGCATCCGTCAAAGAGGCTTCCCGCCTTCCAATCTTTTAGCTTCCTGCCGAATACGCGCACCGTGCCGCGGTAGGGCTTCGAGATTCCGCAGGCCACGCGCAGCAGGGTCGACTTGCCTGCGCCGTTGCCCCCCATGATGGCGAGAATCGATCCAGGTGCGACGTCGAGCGACGCGCCGCGCAGCACGTCGGGAAGGTCGCGATCGTAGCGAAACCACACCTCTTTGAGCGAGAGCGCCGGCTGCTCCGCCGCATCGAGCGGGGTGTCTGCGGGAATCGCATCCGCATGCGCCGTTCCGTCGGAAGCGAGGTCCGCAAGCCAGCGCCTCCCCTCGCGCACCGTAAGCGGGGCCGCGAAGGCATCCGCTCCATCGCGGGAATGCTCGTCGGAATTACCTTCCCCAACCGCTGCGATATTCTCGACGGCGCAATCCTCACCAGCGGAAACGGCCGTCTTTCCTTCAGCTTTGAGCCGCGCGGGCGCCTTAGCCGGGCACGTCTTCTCCAAGCCCGCTTCGCGAGCAGTTTGCACCCCGTAGAAGATGCGCAGGGGCGCAGGCAGCGCCGCCATCATGTCGTTTCCCGACGCGTGGAGCAAGCGTGCAACCTCGCGCGGGCTGCCAACCGACGCAATCGCGCCCCGGTCCATGACGAGCACCTTGTCGGCGCAGGCGAACACCTCTTCCAGACGGTGCTCGGTCAAGACGACGGTCACGCCCAGCTCGAGGTTGATCTTACGAACCGTGTTCAGGAAGTTCGACGCCGCGATGGGGTCGAGCTGGCTTGTGGGTTCATCGAGGATGAGCACACTCGGCCGCATCGCCATGATAGACGCCAAGTTCAACAGCTGTTTTTGACCGCCCGACAGGTCGCGAACATCCTTGCGAAACCAGCTTTCGATGCCGAAGTAGCTCGCCATCTCCGCCACACGAAAGCGCATCGAGTCCTTGTCGCACCCCAGGCTTTCCAGGCCGAACGCCAGCTCATGCCACACCTTGTCCGTCACGATTTGCGCATCGGGGTTCTGCATGACGAACCCGATCTTCGAACTCTGGTCGCGCTGCGGGACATCTTCGAGCGGCACCCCCTCGAAGAGGACGCGGCCTGTGCGTTCACCGTGCGGCGTAAGCACGCTTTTCAGGTGGCGAAGGAGCGTGGTCTTGCCGCATCCGCTCTTTCCGCAGATGACGACATAACTTCCCTGCTCTATCTCGAGCGATACGCCGTCGAGGGCATGACGGTCCGCCCCAGGATAGGCGAACGTCAGCTGTTCGATAGCGAAATGTGCCATAAGATCCTCTCTCCAATGGTAATGGCGGACGGCAGCGCCATGAATGTCGAATATGCAACGAGCCCGCACGCCGAGATAGGGTCGGGAACTGACCTTATCATAAGCGAGACGGGGTCAGTGGCCGCCCCAGCTCCTGCCGAGATGGGGCCAGACGCCGGCGCGATGGCAAGGGAAGCGAAGTCCGCGCTTGCAAACCCGCCGGCGATCGCCCCGACCGAGATCGCAGCGAGCAACGCCATGCACGCAAGGAGCGCCCCATCACGCGCGGTGAAGCGATAGCGCGCGTAGGCAGTGCGCCTCGCCTGGCCGAAGCCTCGGCTGCGCATGGAGTCGGCCGTCGACATGCCCCCTTCAAGCGCCCACGACGTGAGCGCCGAGAGAATCGCCGACGCTCCCCCGACGCGCTCCGAGAGCGTCCCGACCGACGGGCTGCGCCCGATTCCCGAGCGCGCCGCCGCAAGCTCGTCGATTTTGCGGCGATACGCGGGGATAAGGCGGAGCACCATCGTGAACACGAGCGTGACCGACGGTGCCATCCGCCCGAACAGGTAGGTGAACTTGTCGCTCGTCATGACGATGTTGTAGCAGGAACACCACAGCAGCATCCCCACAAGCAGCGCCGCCGTCTGCACGCCGAACGCGAGGGCCTCGAGCGTGTAGGGCCTGTCGAAGTAGGTGAAGAGGACGACGTCTCCCCTTGTATTGAACAGGGGGTTCAGCACAGCGACCGCGATGAAGAGCGCTACCATTCCCGCGAGCATGCGAAGGCTGCGCCTTCCTGCGAGCACCGCGTAGTAAAGCCCCGAGAACACCACGGTCGCCGCGAGAAACGCCGGGTTGCGCACGAACATGCCGAGGACGATCGCGCACGCGAAGAAGGTGAAGACGAGCGCTGGGTGATACGAACCGAACGCGTCTGCGCCCCTCGTTGCGCCCGCGGGCGAGCAAGCGCCGCCAGACCTCATTGATCCGCCTCCGCTTGGTCGTCCTTGCGAGCAAGGCGCGCCCGGTAGACCCCGAGCGCGGCGAGGGCGCATGCCGCGACGACGGCGATGCCCGCCCAAAGCCACGGCGACAACGCGTTATCGCTAGCAGCGGCGGCATCTGCCGAGGAGTCTTGCCTTGGCTGATCGCCTGGCGCGAATGCGGCATTCAAGGCGTCAACATCGGGGTCGTCTTCGCTTGAGGCGACTTCAGAAAAAAGCGAGGAGGTCGCGACCATCTTCTCGCCAGATGGTGCCGCTGTCTGGGCCGCGAAGAGCGTCTTGCCCGATGGAGCCACGCTGTCGTTCTGCGCTCCCGCATTGCCTGATGGCTGACCGCTCGGCGTCGGTTCAGGGTCGGGAGTCGGAATTGGGTCAGGGTCGGGCGCGGGGTCGGGGTCTGGCGGGACATCGGGCGGAACCGCGGACGCGACGTCGCTCATATCGAAAAGCGACGTCTTCCCCGAAAGAAGGCGTTCATAGGCAACGAGCGCGTAAAATCCCTGCTCAGTCGCCATCCCATTCACTTCGCCGTCGGCAACATGCTTGAATCCCCCGCCGGGGACCGCGAATGCGCACAGCGCATCGAGCACCGACCCGCCCTCCTTCGCGAAACGCTCATCGGAGGCAGAGTCGATTCCGAGCGCAGAGAGCGCGACGACGACCTGCGCGCAGCTTTCCGAGGTGGCGGAACCCGCATCGCCGTAGCCGCCGCCTTCTCCCTGCAAAGACGAGAGGACCGAAAGCCCCCGCTCGATCGCGGCAGCCGCATCGGCCCGTGCGCCGCGATATGGAGCGAGCGAGGTGAGTGCCATGGCCGTCATGTCGACGTCGGGCACCGAGCCTGAAAGCGCCCAGCCTCCGCCTGCAATCTCGGAGTCGAGAACGGCGTCAATGAGCGCATCGCGCGTCGTCTGGCGCTTGCCATCGGGAACGGTCGGAGCGTCGTAGCCGCGCGAGTCGAGCGCAATGAGCGCCCAGATGGGACCATTCGCTCCCTGCCAACAGACCTGGTCGAAGTCACCGAGTGGCGAAAGCACATCGTATCCGGCAACGTCCGTCGGGTCGAAGCCCAGCGAGGACAGGGCGATCACAACGCGCGAGTACTCGGTGTACTTCACGCGATGAAGCACACCGTCTGTATCCCTGAGCGTTCGCACCAGGTTGGTGTAGTAGGTCGAGGCCCAATCGGCGGGGAGGCTGCCGTTGCGCGCGAGGCCGATGACGGCCCACTCGCCGCCGATGGAGGACACCCCGGGATCGGGAACGCTCGCCAAGAGATAGGCGGCAGTCTCTACGAGGATTTCCCCATAGCTGGCGGGAGCGGGAGCGCTCTCGGCGGGCGCGGGGTCAGGGTCGGAAGCGCCATCAGAACCCGAAGCAAGCGCCTCATCAGGGGCGGAAGCAGGGATGAGAGCCAAAGCAGCATTCTCGGCAGGGGCGAAGTCATGCCCCTCCCCTTCGACGGCAACAGAATCGAAACCCTCGACGGGCCCCGAAATCGGAGCGTTCCCCTCGATGGAAGCAGAGGCGTCCGAGTTGAAGTTGGGAGCCGACTCGTCGTTGGCGAGCGATGGCGTCGGAGAAAGGGAGCACGCAAGGGCAAGGACCAGCGCCGCCGCTAAGACGCGTCTCGCCGCCACACGTTCCCTTCTCGTGTTATTTTTCGTCGTCATCACTACTGCTCCACCGATGCGCCCAGGTCGGCGCCATATCCCTTGCACGTGTAGCACCACACGATGACATCGCCATCGCGCACTTGGTATTCCGAGCAGCCGTAGTTCGGGAACCAGCCGTTCACTTTGTACATCCAGCCCGATTCGTTGCCGCAATCGAACTCGTAGAGGTTGTTGATGCCCTCCACATAATAGGAACCGTAGCCAGGGGTGTAGGAGTATTCGAGCTGTAGCCCCGTGGCGGAGGACGCGGCCTTCAGGACGTCGAGCACCGTGTCGCCCTGCGCGAAGCGAACTGTGGAAGCTGCCAAGATCACGCCGTTTCCAGGCACGCAGGAGCTTTTGCCCGGAGCCAAATCGCCCATGTTGTCGAGGATGGTGTCGCAGCGCACCTCAATCGTGCAGGTCTGCGCGGGGATGTCGCCTTCGACTGCCGCGGCGCCTTGAGAGGACCCTTCGGTTGCTGCCTGGCCGCCCGCAGATTCCGAGCCCGAGGCCACACCCACCCCCGCGCCCGGCGCCGCCCCTTCGCCCGCTGCCAGGTCGAGCTCTTGCTGCACCTGCTCGGTGGCAAATTCTTCTTGAGAGTCGGGGGGTTCTTCGCCGTCAACTTGGGAAGCGGAAAGCGTCGGGGCGTTCGGCTCGGAGAGCTCGGTCGAATCCGAATCGCGCAAGCTCGTCACCGCCATCGCGCCAGCAAACACGACCACGGCGCAGAGTGCAACCATGACCGCGTTCAGCACGCGCTTTTTGGTCTTTGTCTCAGCCATAGTCTTTCTCCTTACGTTCAATGCCCCATTGGCGAGGCGGCAACATCGTATCCGCGGGAAACTCCGCTGCGCTCAGCAGATCCCACGGAAGCCGTCTTGCCCCCGGTTCACCAGAACGGCCCCTTCAGGCCTGACGGCATCTCACGTCGGCACGATGCGCGGGCTGGGGTGCCGCCAGATTACCGGCGGCACCAAGTTTTCAATTTACTTCAGAATATCCTTATCGAAGGCGCGCATGAGCACGGTCGCCGCGCGCTCGCGGGATGCGTTCTCGCCGAGGGCGAGGCGCTTGCCGGCAGGCTCGTCGTAGCCCTCGATAAGCCCCTTGTCGGCGGCCCACTTGAGGTAGGGCGCCGACCACTCGCTCGCGTCGGCGCCGTCCAC
>OLRJ01000786.1_pt1 | contig 30135 bp, 20 predicted proteins | sample 1672741 | NCBI WGS metagenome assembly OLRJ01 (sample SAMEA3136719, study PRJEB25190) | human gut metagenome | biome: human gut; feature: human-associated habitat; material: faeces | place: Austria | collected 2013
AACTGATTATGATTCTGGTATGAAAGACGGATATGTCATGTATAAAAACAGGAGTATACGAATGCTGAGACAGATATTATTATGTATAGTAATATGTATGGAGAGAAAATTAACTGGCAGTTACTGCTTGGATGGAGCAGAGAGATTCACGGAGAATTTTTTGCAGCTGCATTGTTCAAAATTGGAAAAAAATATCTGATTTTTGATGAAAAAACAGCATGTTTTCCGGAAGAATGGAGTAAAATAAAAGTGGATGAGTCTTTGCTTCTGCGGGATATTCTGGATGCCGGTGTATACGGTTATGAAGGGCGAGAGCGCAGACACAGCAGCAATCTTACTCTGAATGAAGTGTCAAGACAATGGAATGGGGAGAGAAAAAATCCTGTGTTGCAAACAATTTTTCCTTCGCTAAAAAGTATGAAAAATGAGTTCGCTTTTTTGAAAAAAATTCCTTTTTTATTGCCAGCAACATGGCTTATCCGTATACTGAGATATGAGAAGGAGATGCGTAAAAATGCTCATAAAAATGTAACTGATGCACTGAAAATAGGAAATCAGCGCATTGAACTTATGAGAAAATATAAAATCATAGAGTGAGCAATACCTGGCGAGGTGTTGAACTCGCATAAAAGTAAAAACTACTGCTTTGGATAGCTCAATAAAACAGAGGGAGACAAGCGTAGGGAAAAGAAAAATAGAAAATGAAAAAGATAAATAAACAGAATACCAGAGGAAAGGAAGGAAACGTGTCATGGAAGGAAACATTATTATAGCAGGAGGCTAACATGCAGAAACAGTCAATTGTAATTGAACCTCATGAGACAATAAAAGAATTTCGTTTATATTTGTATGAAAGAGAAAACGCGAAGGCAACAATTGATAAATATCTTACAGATGTGAATACATTTTATAAATTTTTGAACCACAATTATGAAATTTCGAAACAGAGAGTTCTGGAATATAAAGAGTGGTTGCAGAGACATTATGCAGTTTCCAGCGCAAATTCCATGCTGGCAGCACTTTCACAGTTTTTGGAATTTCTCGGAGTCAGTTCCATGAAAGTGAAGCGGATCAAGGTGCAGAGGCAAATGATCCTGCAGGAAGATCAGCTGCTTTCGGAGGAAGAGTATCATACGCTGGTCAATGCAGCATATAAGAAAGGACAAAAAAGTCTGGCGCTGATCATGGAGACGATCGCTGCAACAGGCATTCGTATCAGCGAACTCAAATATTTTACGATACGTGCTGTGAAGTGCGGTAATATCATTATTCAGAACAAAGGAAAAATCAGACGCATTTTAATACCGGGAGCTATCAGAAAAAAGCTTCTGTACTATTGCTTTATACACAATATCAAGGATGGAATTATTTTTATAACAAAGAATGGAAATGCACAGAATCGAAGCAATATCTGGACGCAGATGAAAAAACTCTGTAAGCTTACAGGAATTGCAAAAGAGAAAGTGTATCCGCATGCATTCAGACATTTATTTGCAAGAATGTACTATCATCTTACCAGCGATATTTCCGGTCTGGCAGATATTCTGGGACACAGTAGTATTGAAACAACACGTATCTATACTGCTGATTCGGAGAAAAAGTATCTGTCCAGCATGGAACGGCTTGAAGTACTTCTTAGTAGCGGAAGACCGTTGGAAACGGTGCTGGAATAAACAAAAAACACTACATAATAATAATTAAGTAGTGTTTACCATTCATTTTGTTGTCGATTTACCATAAAAAACTGATTTTGGGGATTATATTAACAGAAGAGAGTTTAAAAAAACTTGAACATTGTATAGCTGTATGTTAGAATACAAAAAGAATGAAGAAAATTTGTTTTTTTATAACATTAACGACACTACTTAATTATTATTATGTAGTACCAGTTTTTTTACAAAAAGCAGAACAGTTATTCTCTTTATATAATGGCATGATGCAGAAGGAAAAACTGGAGTATATAAACGCAAATACAGAACATTCGCAAATAAAAAAGCATGATCTGTGTTTCTTTTGTGTGCCATAAAATGGATGAATACGGTTCTGGCAGTGATTACAGGGAGAAGAAAAATATTATGAAAATCGACAGGAATTTTGTGTTACGGGAAATTGCCGGTGAGTATATTATTATTCCCACGGGAAAAACAGCATTGGAGTTTAATGGACTGATCACAGTGAATGAGATTGGCATGGAACTCTGGAAAATGCTCCAGAATGAGGTGACTTTTGATGCTCTTTTGAAGGGCATCATGGAAGAATATGATGTAGATGAAGAAGTTGCCAAAGAGGATATTCGGGATTTTCTGGATAAACTGATTGATGGAGGAATCCTTACAGAAGATGACAGTACAGAGAGCAGATAAAGCATTTTTTTTTACGAAAGATAATTGTATAGATAAAACATATGAATTGGAGAAGGGGATAAAAATGTTCCCTTCTATTTTTATAGAAGGAGCAGCGGCATCCGGAAAGACAGTTGCAGTCAAAATGTTTCTGGAGAAACAAAAAGATATCAATTTTGCCCTCTTTTTTATGGACAAGGAACGTGACGATGGAACTTTTATCAGGAAACTGTCTCAGATACGAAAACGTATGGAACAGGAAACAATCTGGGTGATCTGTGAAGATATGAATCAGCCTTTATCTGAGATAAAAGCAACAACTCTGGTTGACTTTGTACAGAGGCTTCAGGATAAAAACAGATGCATTTTTGTCAGCAGAGAAAAACCGCACAGAAAGTTTCTGGAATTATTATGGAAAGAAAAAATGTATATGGTTACGCAGAAAGATCTTCTTTTTTCTATAAATGAAATAGAACAAATGAGGGCAGAAAAGCAGCTTTCGGTGAGAGCAAAAGAAGTATATCAGGAGACAGGAGGCTGGCCGGGGTGTGTCAGTCTGATGATGCGGATACTTGATCGGAGAGAAGAAACTGGAGAGAAAATAGCAGTTGCAGAAGTACGGGAATGCTATGAGATAGCAGAATACATTGAATCAGATATTCTGGGAACGTTGTCAAAACTGGAAAAGGATTTTCTGGAGATTGGTACCTGGTGTCCATGGATCAGTAAGAAGATGTGTGGAGATATATGGAATATACCGGGCAGCACGGAAATTATTGAAAATCTTATCAGAAAAGGTTTTTTGACAGAGAGCGAAAAAGAAAGATACAGTACGGCAATACTGTTTAAGAAATCGTTCTGCGAACAAGTGCCGGAGAAAAAATTCTGGATGCTTGTTGGAGGGTGGTATGAGTCAAATGATTTTATAAAAGAAGCATTTTTATGCATAAAAAAGTCAGAAGATCAGACCATATTTAAGGAGTTTGCAATCCGTAATTATGCAAAACTACCTTACATAAATATGGGAGTTGAAGATTTTGGAGAATGGAAGGAAAATCTTCCGGAACTTTGTTTCCTGCGAGGAATGCAGTGTTGTTTTCGACAGGATATAGACGGAATGGATCGGGAAATACGGAGACTTGAAAAACAACTGGATCAGACGAATGACTTCAAAGTAAAAGAAATTTATCTGAATTTATTGTATGCAAGACCGAATCTTCCACTTGATCTATGGCTGAAACTTCTTGAAAAAAATGAGAAGACAGATGTCAGCATATCTTTATACAACATACTCGGCGGCTCGGATTCCTATCTCTGTGGTTTGCGGGATCTGTCAGAGCTTTTTTCCTGTCCTCGTAAAGAAGAAAACAATAAAATGCGTATCTGGAAGGAAAGCCTGGATGAACAGGCAATGGAATGGTATCGGAGGGCACGGAAGGAATATTACATTGAAATTAACCAGGAAAAGTGTGAAACATTTGAAAAATGTGAGGTGTCTCAGGTGCTTCGAGACAGTGAAGAAGAACTTGCATTAGATGTAAATGAGCAAAATTACGGTAGATTCTTACAGTATGGAAAAGCCTATCTGAAGATGCGCCAGTATGAAAAAGCGGAGAAAATTTTTGAAAAACTGATTCCTTTTTTGAAGTTGTATCACAGAAATCGATTTCTCGCAGAAGTCCTTTTTGAACAGGCAGTATGTACCTGGGAAAAAGGCAGTCACGGACAAGCGCTTCGTTATGTGATCGAGTCATTTCTTTATAGTGAGAATGCAAGGTATGTCCTTTTTTATACAGAATATGGAAAAGGTGGAAAAGAAGTTCTGAGTGCTTATGTGGAGTGGATGAAGCAAAATTCACCGGAAGGATGGCACCGTAAAAAGAAATATAACTATGGAAATGTGCGTCGAATGCCGAAGGAGGATTATCTGGAACTGATTCTCCGAATGGCAAAAAAACAGTGTTCTTCGGCACCGGAAAGTGTTCAGAAAACACCGGAAGAACATCTGACAATGATGGAAACAGTTATTCTCACATTAATTGGAAAAGGCAGGTCAAATGTGGAAATCTGCGAAGAGCTGAACCTCAAACTTTCTACTGTAAAAAGTCATATTTACAGCCTTTACAGGAAACTTGGAGTGAAGAACCGGATGCAGGCAACTATCAAGGGAAAAGAAATGGGAATTTTAAAATAACAGACAAAAAAACTCATACTTTAGTTGGTGGGAGAGCAAGACCTGAAAGAGTAAAATTTATAGCTGTATAAATATAAATTCATGCAGGGAGGGATGAGAGTGAGCGACAGGCAAAGTGGACATGGCAGGAAAAAAAACAGGCTGTGGATCCTATTGATTGTTGTGATCGTGGTTCTTCTGGGAATTGTGATTGCGATAAATCAAGGTGGACATGAGCAGGAACCTTCCACGGAGCAGACTGATGAAAATGAGACTGTTGATGATGTACAGACAGCAGAAACAAATGAGGAAGAGGAAGAAACAGAACCTTCAGAGGAAACGGATACAGGATTGGAATTTCCATATCTCCTGGATGATGACAAGATTCAGATAGATTCATTATTTCAGTATTCCGGTATTAATCTGGATGCACAGAATGAAGAATGCGAAGATGTTGCATCGTTACAGCTGAAAAATAATTCTGATCAGTATCTGGAAAAAGCAGAAATTTCTGTTGAATTGACAGATGGAACTGCATTTTCTTTTGAAGTAGAAGACATTCCGGCTGGTAAGTCTGTGATGGCATTTGATACAGCAAACACAGCGTATGATGGAAAAACCGGAGTTGCATTGATCGATGCAACGACAACATATTCTTCTGATGCAGGACTAAAAGAAACGGATGTAAAAATCACATCAGATGATAATGGCGTCCTGCTGGAAAATATTTCCGGTGATGTACTAGCAAATCTGAAGATAAAGTATCATTGCGTGATGGACGATATGTATTTTGGCGGTATCAGCAGTGAGACAGAGGTTGCCGGACTGGCAGCAGGAGAAACAACAACCGTAGATACATCTGAGAGCATTCTTGGGGATGCGGAAGTAGTTAGTATCACATACTAGAGAAAGCGTGAATAGTAAAAAAACAGGAGTGTTAGATGCAACACCTCCGGATATTAGAGGTGAAAAACTATGTGGAGAGACATTAAAGATTATGAGGGGCTGTATGAAATTAATGAGAATGCAGTGGTACGCCGTGTAGAAGGTAAAGGAATCGACGGACGTAAGGTAACGACACATGTCGTTGTATCATCAAAAACAAGAAAAGGAACCAGATATATTGCATTGTGGAAGAATGGAAATCGAAAGACATTCATGCTTCACAAACTGTATGCAGAGGCGTTTTATATGTCCGAAAATGAAGCATGCCGACGCCTGTACAAAGGGTTTATTGGATATGGACAGGCAGTTCAAAATGTCAAAGATATTTTGCTCAAGAACCTGTCGGATCTGGAAAAAGAACAGTCGATTGGAGAGAACAGACACGATGAGATTCTGTATATCCAGCAGTTCCTTGATGAATTAAAAAATGACAAAGTATGCGGCGTGCGCCAGGTTGAAAATATTAAATAAAGCCGCGTGGAAAGGAGTAAGGAATAATTATGAAGAAGGTTTATGAAAAACCACAGGTATATATGGAGAGGTTTGAACTGAGTCAGAATATTGCACTTTGCGATTGGAAATTAGGTTCGGGTGATCCAACTAGCTGCAGAATTGAAAATGACAGATTTGAGGCTGATGGGGGAGATTTTACAGGAGGCTTTGCTACAGAAGGATTATGTGATTTCCCAACATCATCATATTGTTATTCAGATGGGTCAGGCACGCTTCCATCCATTTTTGTATCCTGATGAGCACTATTTATCTTTCATTTGCAGGCATGATTGGTTCTGTTAAAGCAGAAAATGAGATAAATGTAACCAGAAACTTTCTGCCTTTTTTGGAAGAACCCCAAAACACAGACTATTCTTTTGAGTATATCAGCTGCGAAAAACTTGGAAACTTGCAAGGGAAACTGCTTTATGCAGGAAAAGAATATGATGTTATTCAAAAAGAAAATGGAGACATTATCCGCGTTTTTAAAGATCATCAGGAAGATGATTGTGTGTATGGATATTCAAAATTGGTCCCATTTGAGAACACAGTCAAAATTTTCTATTTAAAAGGAAATGAACAGCATTTTGACGATACGAATAATAGTTTTTTCCATTCGAGTTGGGAACAGGTAATGCTGTGGAATAAAAGAATGATTCTGCATGCTGCACTTATTGATACTGTATATGGTGGAATCCTTTTTTCAGGAAAGTCGGGAGTTGGAAAAACAACCCAGGCAGAGCTCTGGATGCATTTGGAAAATGCACGGCAGATTAACGGAGACCGTCCGATCCTTTATCAAAATAATAAAGAGTGGTTTGGCTGTGGGTCACCGTATGCAGGTTCTTCTGAGTGCTATATCAATGAATGTATTCCGATTAAAGCTATTATTTTACTGGAACAGGGTGACAGGACAGAACTGCAGCAACTAAGTATTTCGGAAACTGTAAAAAGGATATATGCGAACTGTACAGTATACACATGGAATAAAGAATTCATAGAGAGAATCATAAATCTGATCACAGATCTTGCAAGTGAAGTTCCAGTCTACAGACTGGTAAATAAAGCAGACCAGGAGAGTGTTGAGACTGTTAAAAAAGAATTACTGAAGGAAGTTATAAAATGAGTTTTCCTGAAAGATATATCGTAGCACCTTTAACAGAAAAATTGTATCAAAAAGCAGAGAAAAACAAAATTCCGCTTCATGGAACCTTTGAATTGTCACCGATATGTAATTTTTCCTGCAGAATGTGTTATGTACGAAAAACGGCAAAAGAGATAGCTGCATCGGGACGAAAAATGATGACTCTGGAGCAATGGATTCATTTAGGACAAAAAGCACGTGATGCTGGAATGCTGTATTTGCTTCTGACTGGAGGAGAGCCCCTTTTGTGGCCAGATTTCTGGGAATTGTATGATGCCTTATATGAGATGGGACTTTTAATAGGAATTAATACGAATGGTTCTCTGATCGATGATAATGCGATACAGCGATGGAAAGAGCACCCACCATACAGAGTGAATCTGACCTTATACGGAGCCAGCAATGATACATACGAAACATTGTGTCATACCAGAAACGTATACAGTGAAGTAAAAAAAGCAATTATAAAAATGGCTGAAGCTGGTTTAAATATAAAGCTTAACTGTTCACTGACACCGTATAATGCGGCTGACCTGCAGGAAATGGTAGCCTTTGCAAAGGAGAAAAAGATTCCATTGACTGTATCGACTTATATGTATCCGCCTGTCAGACGTGACGCCGGAATGACTGGGCAAAATGACAGATTTCGTCCGGAGGAGGCTGCATGGTATCACATGCAACGCTATCGTTACCAAAAAGGTGAAATGGAATATAGAGAGTTTCTGAAGAATATTCAGAGGAAAATGATAATGCCTCCGGGACTTGATGAAAAGTGTGTGAATCTGGAGAATGGAAAAGTACGATGCAGAGCCGGAACTTCGACATTCTGGGTCACCTGGGACGGATACATGACACCTTGTGGAATGATGCCAGAACCAAAAGTAGATCTGCAGGAAAAATCGTTCGATACAGCATGGAAACAGTTACTTGATGTAAGCACGAAAATTCACACATCCGGTACCTGTGAAATATGTAAAAATCAGAGGATATGTCATTCCTGTGCAGCGATGGCCTATACGGAGACTGGAAAAACTTCAGGAATCCCTGTGTATTTATGTGAAATGATGGAGGCTATGAAACAAATTGCTCAAAGGGAGCTGATATCCAGAAATGGAGAATAACTGTGCAGATATCTTGAAGTACAGTTTTTATATAGATTTTTTAATAAAAGTTAAGGAGGATGACTATGAAAAGCAAAGTAAAACGAATACTGTCAATTGTCATGACGGTGTGCATAGTGTCTACGATGATTCCTCTGACTGCTTATGGAGCAGACGTTGATTTTGGAGATGATACGACTGTGGCAGCAGAGGAATCAGAAGACAATATATCTGCTTCAGATCTGGAAGCAGATGAAAATGAGGACTCCGCAGATGTGTCTGTGGAAGAGGATGACAGTGAAATTATAGATGAAGCAGAAGAAACAGAGGACGAAGATTTTTCTTCAGATACATCAGAAGCACTTTTTTCAAGTGATGAGCAGGCTGTTGATGCGGGAATATCTTTAGCAGGATACAATTATTCGATTGCAATGGTAGACTGTGGACGTAATTATTACAGTGTTGAAAGTCTGGAAAGTATTATCGACAGTGCATCGGATGCTGGTATGCATTATGTTATGCTGGCACTGGGAAATGATGGACTTCGATTCCTTTTAAAAGATATGTCCTTAACTGTTGGTGATCAGAAATATTCAAGCTATGCAGTTACAAAGGCGATTCATGAAGGAAATGAAAAATATCGTAATTTTGAAGTAGATGAACTGACAGAGCATGATATGGAGGCAATTTTATCATATGCAGGAAATAGAGGAGTAGAAATTATTCCTCTGATCAATACACCTGGACATATGGATGCAATCCTGAATGCAGCAACCTCATTGACAGGCACGAATTGTGCATACAGCAGTTCTGCACGGACCATTGATGTAACAAATGGTACGGCAACTGCATTTACGCAGGCTCTTTTGCAGAAGTATATCAGCTGGTTTGCATCAAAAGGATGCACCATGTTTAATATGGGAGCTGATGAATATGCAAATGATGTAAACGGTACACCACATTTTTCTGATCTGATACGAACAGGTGCATATAGTAGTTACATTATTTACTTAAATACAGTTGCTGGAATGATTGAAAATGCCAGTATGACTCCAATGGCATTTAATGATGGTATTTATTATAATAAGCAAACTGGCTATGGAACTATTGATAAAAATATCCTTGTATGTTACTGGTCATCTGGTTGGAGTGGATATGATGTTGCGTCAGCAGAGTACTTGAGCACTCAGGGATTTAAAATGATCAATACGCATGGTGACTGGTATTGGATTGTTGGAGGAAATAAAGTCACAGCAGATAAGGCAGTACAGTTTAATGTAAAATCATTTCCGGGAAGTACGGTAGCAAATCCAAATGGTGCAATGTTCTGCATCTGGAGTGATTATGCATTTGACAGAGATTCATGTGCGACAGATGCAGGAGTGGCAAATGCAGTATCTGGCATTATTTCAAACTTCGGTTCGACTCTTCCGGATACAACTGCAAGAGAATCTCATAAAAACGTAACAGTAGCAGATGAAGCTGTGCCGGAGATTGCGTTTAATGGAACTCTGGAAAAAGGTGGCGATACCTCTGTTTTATCAATGACAGATAATACAGAAGTATGTTGGACCACAAGTAATAAAAATGTCGTTATGTTGGAGCAGAATACAGAAGAAAATTCTATCAGTACCAATGCTTTGACAGATTCTGTCATTGGAAATAGTGTAAAGGCTATGGTAGTCGGACCTGGAAATGCAACAATCACTGCAGAGACAGCTACCGGAATTAAGCATACACAGGAAGTTAAGGTAGAAGACGGAGAAAACAGCGGAGAAGCCCAGACAGAAGAAATCAAACTCAAGGTTGGAGAAAAAACTACCAGAGTGCAGTCTGAGGTGAACAATGAAAAGAACTGTAACACAGAGAATTATGATGAGGGAATTGCAAAGGTTGAAGTAAAAGGCGCAGATGCACAGGAAGGAAAAACAACCTATACATCTACAAGCGTTACTATGGGAAATCTGGCAGGAAACAATACTTCCTGGACAAAAACAGCGTATTTTTATAAAACTGGGAATAATTATTATCCGGTGTATGCACGTAGAGTGTATTCTAGCGGATACTATTGTTACTATTATGGATATTCAACCGCTGATTCTGCATCATCCGTCCAATCTTTAGGATATAATTGGGATAGCTCACAATCAGTTACGGTATATAGTGCAACAACATCTGAAGAAACTCCTGCTTCGACAACAATCACTTTCGAGGGTGTGATGCCGGGAACGACTTCTTATACGGTAGGTGAGACAGGGTATACAATTGTTGTAAGTGCAAAAGAAACAACAGAAAACAGAGTATTATATTATACTCAGAGTGAGAAACTTGATATTGAGGCACCGGAAGGCACTTCTGTAAGCTATGAAGTAACTGCTGGTAAAGATATTGTAAGTGTTGACAGTGATGGAACAGTTACTGCCGGAAGTACAGAAGGTTCTGCAACAGTTGTTGCAACTGTAAAGACTGTCAATGATGCAGTATATGCAGTCTATACTTACGCGTACAAAGTAACAGCAGAAGATTTAAGCAAAGTTACTCCATTGGAAATTGAATATTGGATTACGAATACGCATACGAAAGATGTCAATGAAAATGAGGAGTATTCTTTACTGGCTTCTGATGCATATACAGAAGAAGGTTTGGAAGTTAAAGATTTAATGCCAGAAACAACAGTATCTACTGGTAATAATCATACAGATTATTATTGGCAGTGTAGGATTTTGGATCGTTCTGTGAATGAACAGACAACTGCTAATGGTGACGATGAAACAACAAGCGGCCAACAGTTTACAAAGGTAAGATATTATGAGCAAAAATGGTCTGTTTATACGACAGATGGAGCTTGGACAGATATATCGGAGACAAATCAGCTGATAGCATATTATCTGGAAAAGGTGGATATATGCGATGAGGTTACAGCATATACTGCGGACTGGGGAACTATTGGAGATGGAACGAGTAATTGGGGATATTCTCCGGAAAGCACAAGATGTTCTTTGTCAGTGCAGGTTGTGTACGAGGATGCAACAACAAATCCAGCAACTACAAATGCAAATGATATTAAAAGTAAAACTATATTCTATTATGTAGGAAGTAATCGAGGCATTGGTACTGTTTTATTAAATGAAAATAGTGATTATGAAATTTATAAGGTTACTTCTGAAACAGGAACAGAAACAAGTTCAACAAGCGGAAATTATGTTACACTTACAAATTTGACCTTAGATAATAACGAAAAAACAGTATGGGAAGGAACTGCTGTTGAAGGAAAAGTTCCGATTCATAATGATAGCCAGAATCCAGACACATCAGATCCAAAAGATAATTTATATTGGGCAAAAGCTGGTGACGCGATTCTTTTACGTGTATACGTTCGTGCAAAGGTTACAGAGGATTCTCTGAGAGTACATTATATTGATCAGACAGATGGAAGCAGTGACAATGAATTCTACAACTACAATATTGCAGTAAAGAGTGGTACATTATTTGATACTTCCTTTGCATGGGATGAAGATAATAAACAGTTGGTAAGTAACACTGTTAAAAATATTAAGGGCGTAACCCAGACAGTACAGTGGGAACTGGCAAGAATGACGGAAATCGGTGCCCAATATCGTTATAGTACGTATGAATGTGTTGGTGCAAGAAGAAGTGATGATGGTAAAGATGTTTATATCTATTACAAATTTCAAAATTCACATTCCTTTGTAGTGGATTATGGACGGCCGTTAGAAATCACCGCTGAAGATCTGAAATTGGGCGATACAAGCTGGGAGGAATCAGAAGTATCGAAGGCCATGTATGGAGATGTGGATTTGGATACTACGAACCATGTTCTTGTATATACACCAAATAAAGTTATGCTCAGTGCAGAAAATTTAACATTGACTTTAACAGGTAAAGACAGCGAGGGAAAGAAAACACACGCTACTCATACGATTAATATTTATCCGGCAAGTACCGTGTACTATGAAGAAGGATTTTTGAAAACAGCAGGATTTTCCGAAGGCTCAAAAGGAAAGGATAAGCAGAATAAGGCTGTGTTAGGTGAGGATTCTTATAACTATGGTTATGATCCAATTTATAAAGACACGAACGGAAAATCGAATGGTACAGAGGCAGGAAGCAATAAGAGTGGTGATAGTGCAACATTCGACTTTACAGGAACTGGCGTAGATATTTATGCAAATACGACAGCGTCTACTGGCTCATTGACAATTAAGATAACGGATAGGTCATCTGGTGTAACTAAAAATATGGCAATTGTCAATACACAGATTAAGGGTGAAGAGATACAACAGGTAGCGACAGGATATAATGTACCGGTATTTTCTAAAACGAATCTGGCATATGGAGACTATACAGTTACAATTACTCACTCCATGAATGACAGACAGGTTAACATTGATGGTTTCAGAGTATATAACACACTGAAAGACAGCACAGTTTATACAAATGACGAGGAAGATAATCCAAGCTTCCTGGAAGTTAGAGACCTGCAGTTTGGTACGCTTACAAACATTGCGGATTATGGTAAAGATGGTAGAAATGTTTATGCTGTAGGAGAACAGGTTTACAAAGATATTACTGCAGATGTGACGAAAGCTAATGCGGTAATTACAGTAAATGGAAAACCAACGGATGAAGCAGCTCAGAAGGCACTCTACGAAAAGGGTCCGAAGAATGAAGTTTATCTTGCAAAAGGTAGTTCATTGACAATCAGTGTAAATACAGCGAGAAAAGTTCAGCTTGGATTAAAAGGTGTAGATGGATCAACAAGTTATTCTCTTAACGGTGGAAAGAATGAAACAGTTTCTACAGTGGATATGTTCTATACGGTAAAAGAAAAAGGTGAAGCAGAGCAACAGACAATTACAATCAAAAACACAGGAAATAATATTCTTTCTGTTACGAAACTGAAAGTATGTGACGATCCAAATGCTCTTCAGCCGCTTTCTGTAGGCAGTGTTGTATCAGCATTGTATGCAGCAGGACTGAAAGATCCAGAGCAGCCAACCGCTACTCCAACACCGACCGTAACTGCAACCGCTGCACCAACCCAGAAACCAGTTCAGCAGATCAAGCTCGCAACACCGAAGCTTGGAAAGGTCGTTTCCGCAGGATACAATGCTCTGAAACTGAACTGGAGTAAGGTGAACGGTGCTAATGGATACCGTGCATATGTAAAAGTCAACGGACAGTGGAAAGCACTTGGAAATACCAAGAGTACAACCTATGTTCATAAGAAACTGGAAACAGGTAAGAGCTATACTTATACGGTAAAAGCATACAAGAATACCAAATCTGGTACAGTTTGGAGTTCTTATGACAAGAAAGGTATAACAGGCAAAGCTGCCTTAAGTGCACCGTCACTTCGTAAAGCAAAGAGAACTTCTGCAAAGAAGGCAACTCTTTCCTGGAAGAAAGTAAACGGAGCAAGTGGATATGTTGTTTACCGCAAGACAAACAACGGAAGATGGCAGATTGTCAAGAAAATTACCAAAGGAAATATAACTTCCTTCACAGACAAGAAGTTATCTAAAGGTAAGAAGTATACTTATACAGTAAGAGCTTACCGCACGGTAGGAAAGAAAAATATCTACAGCGGATACAACAAAAAAGGTCTGAAAGTAAAATAAGATAGGACTTAACCCCAAAGGGTCTGGCGAACAATGCCAGACCCTTTTTGAATTTCGAAAATAACCGACGAAAACCTCATACTTTAGTAGGAAGTAAGTACACTCATTAGATAGTAGAATCTAAAAATGTATAAGTAGCTTTAATGCGACTTGCGTTTTGAGGAGAAAGAAAAATATAAGGAGGGTGTGAGAGGGAATTGTGATAAGAAGCCGAGCGAGGAGCGGCGCTGGATGCAATATTATCCGGAAATGATGCTGCGGATGATCCAGAAGCCGGATTGTACTGTGTGGGAATATCTGGAACGCCATTGTCCGGGAATGGATGTGGCTGCAATCCATTATTATGGAGAGGATATCACCTGGAAAACGGTTTTTGAAGAATCAGAAAAGTGTGCAAAATCGTTAAAGGCAATGGGATTTGGTGAAGGAGATCAGATACCGGTATTTTTCCGACTTGTACCGAACTTTATCTATCTCTTACTGGCAGCAGAAAAAATTGGAGCATCCCTGCTTTGCAGAGATAACACACTTCTGGAGAATGTAGAGGCTGTCAGTAAAGCGGATGCAAAAGCAATTTTCGCGCATGATTTTCTTTCTAAGAAAGAGATGAAAGCTTATTGCGAGAATGCAGGAGTGAAGAAAATTATCCTTCTTGACCCGATGTATTACGGGAATCCGAAGACACTTCCGGATTACATAAAGGCATCACTGGATGAATATTATCCGCGGGTTACAGCTGCAGGTGACTGCATTATGAATTGGGATAAGTTCCTCAGTTTAGGTGAATATTACGTGGGTAAAGTAGAAGTGGAAAAAGATCTTTCAAGGCCACTGTTTCGTGCGTACACAAGTGGATCAACCGGACCATCCAAGCAAGTGATTCACTGTGCAAACAGTATTCTTGGAACTATCTGTCAGATGAATTTTTATGGTGGTTCAGATGATTTTCGTCCAACCTGGATGGTTACCTGTCTGCCGCCTGCATTGGTTGCAGTTGTCGTTTCGATGGTATTGCTTCCATTATCTTCCAATAAGCTTTTGATCATGAATCCATTTGTGGATCCGGAGGATGTTGATTTGGAAATGATGCGTTATCGTCCGAATGGATGGCCGATGATTCCGATGTTTATTGAAATGATCATGCGAAATGGACGAGTTCCGGATGATTATGATATGTCACATCTTCTGGCAGCAGGTGCCGGATGTGAGGCGGTAAATAATAATCAGCTTGACCGCGTGCAGAGTTTTCTTGAAAAACACAACTGCAAAGCACGTTTTACGGTTGGATATGGAAGTAGCGAAGGCGGCTCTAATCTGACATTTCAGATGGCACCCAAAGCAATTCATAACGGAAATGTTGGTGTACCAATGCCATTGAATGATATGGGAGTATTCAAGCCGGGAACGCAGGAAGAACTTGGATATAACGAAATGGGTGAGATTTGTACATCAGGACCGGGAAATATGCTGGGCTATGATCGTAGGAGTGCAACGGCCAAAACACTTCAGACGCATGCAGATGGAAAAATCTGGCTGCATACCGGAGACATCGGATATGTAGATGAAGATGGAGTGTTCTATGTATTAAATCGTGGAGCTGCACATCGTTTTGGCGGGGGAGAACTTGCAGTTCTTCCAATGGAAAATCGGCTTGCAGATGCAAAAATCAAAGGCATCAAAGATGAATTTTTTGTTTTGATTGAAGATGAGGATCATGATGGATATTTTGTTCCGTATCTTTATGTTGTCCTTGAAAACGGTTATACCGTTGAGGACATTACTGAGGCTGTACAGTTTTGTCTGGAACCGTATATGTTTCCAGTTGAAATATTGGCAATTGATGAAAGACCATTCTTCCATTTTAAGACAAATCGTATTGAATTGTCGAAGGAATTGAAGAAAAAGAGTTCAATTGCAGAATAAATCAGGTTCTGTAAACAGAAAACAGATGGAACTGTAAATTTAAATAAGAAAGAAGGAGAAAAGGAATGAGTAAAAAATTACACTCGGGTCTGAAGCGCACACTGGCATGGATGCTGGTTGTAGCCCTTATGGTTCAGGGCTGTATGGTTGTTTATGCAGATGATTTTTCCAGCGAACCGGAGGCGGTCGTTTCGGATGAAAGTTCTGATGAAGATGCCAGTGCAGAAAGTGACCTGGAAATTGCTGAAGATACATCAGCAGAGGTAGAGGTATCCGAAGACAGTGATGAAGATATGGATTCAGATGTAGCTGTAGAAGAAGAGCAGGAAGATGAGTCCGGAGCAGATGCGTTCTCTGATGGAAATGATGTTGCAGCATTTTCTGATGGAGCAGATGCACAGGATGAAACGGATGATCTTAAAGTTGATATAGGAAATGTTGATATTGCCGGAGGACAGCAGTACAGCTATTCACGTCTGTATGATAAAGATGGATATGTTAGGTATGCAATAGGAACATATCCAGCAAATGGAAGCAGTTTGACTCTTAAAGTCGGCGACAAAAGAGGAATGATGTATCATGCTTTATATACTTCTACATCCTCCAAATATACAGACTATAAAAAAGCTAGCTGGTCAAAAGTCAGTGGTAATCATAGCAGTTCGATTTATAGTGTTGAATGGTCCAGCGATGATGAAAGCATTGCAAAGGTTGTTTCAGGCTCCAGTTATGGTCCATATACTACAGGTATGTGGGTTCAAGGTGTCAGTGAAGGTACAACAACAATCAGATCTACATTTATACCAGGTACGTCATACAAAGATAAAGTAAAAACAGTGACAAACACTTTTACTGTTACTGTTACAAAAGCAGCAGAGCAGGTAAATATCGGAGATACTTTTACACTGGAAGGAACAGCGACAACTCCATATCTGACAACAAAGGCGACATCTACAAATGTGGCGAGCTTATGGGGAAGAACATCAGAAATTAACTATAATGCTTCCGGAGATGGTCTGGAAACAGCTCAGGCAAGCTGGAAAGTATGGACTGATACTGGAATAATCACGCATAGGTTCTGTATCAACTTTGGCGAAATGGTGGGACGGACTCCACAACAGTCAGATAATACAACGTATACACCTTCACCGTCGGACAGCATGTCTGATAAATTCTTACGCCCATGCGTAATGCCGCCGGATGGTATTTATATAACGAGTGTTAGCGATAAGGGATCCGTTGTTGATGGTAATGTAGTATTTAATAAGGCAACCGGAACTTCAAATTATCTTAATATGTACAGTTACTGTATTAGCAATCAGCAGAAAGTTGACAGTGCTACTTATTATCAGAATGTTCAATATACAAGCAGTGATGAGACTGTTGTGAAGAAGTATAAGCAGGATAAGTATTCTGTACAGCTTAACGCTCTTAAAGCAGGTACTGCAACGTTAACAGCTTCATATCAGCCGGTAGATGAAAACGGAGATGCAGTTGGCGATCCGATCACGAAGGACATTAAAGTTATTGTATGTGGTTTCTATATTGATGAGAAGGCCGCAGATGGAACAAACACAATTGAAATGTCTCTGGATGATGAGTCCATTACCAAAAAAATTAATTATAAAGTAATTGACGCAACCGGAGAGGGAGAAGCAACAGAACCGATCACATGGACTGTTGATAACCCGACAGTTGCATCTGTTGACTCAGATGGTGTTGTAAAAGCAAAAGCAGCAGGAGAAACAACAGTAACTGCACAGTATGGTGACAGCAGTGTGAATAAGGACACTGTAAAGATTATTGTTAAAGGTGCAGGAAGTCTTGCTTTTGATAAAGTAGAGTCCAAAATTAAAAAAGATGGAACGGATACCATTAAGGCAACTGCAACTTATAACGGTTCTACAGTAAGAAATGCTGATATTAAATGGGAAAGTGAAAATCCTGAAATTGCAACAGTAGATGGCGGCAAGATCACTGGTGTTGGATATGGTACAACAACTGTAAAGGCATCATGGACGGCTGACAATGGAAAGACTTATACAAACAGTGCAACTGTAAATGTTGTATACGATGGTCTGTATTTATCTGACGCGCAGAATGAAGTAACTATGCCTCAGGGAAGTAAACAGGAAATCGTATGGACAATTCAGAATATGGGGAAATATTCCAAAGGTTCTACTGGAGAAGGATATAATCCGTCCTCTGATGTAACTTGGAAATCCAACGATGAAACTGTTGCAACTGTAGATTCTGCTGGTGTTATTACTGCCTGCAATCTTGCAGAAGGTAAAACAACAGCAAGTACAACGGTAACAGTAAGATACAAAGGAATAAAAGTAAAAGATATCACAGTAAACGTAACCGAAAATCAGAATGTTGTTGTAAACGGCGATCCGGTAGAAATTGCAGGAACGAAAGGTGAAAGCAAGACAAACAGTAAAGGTGAAGACGTTACAGATACATGGAAGATCGGTTATCATGAAAATGGTCATGGAAGTCTGAATGCTCAGTTCTATGGAAACGGTAAAGATAACATTGATATTGTAAGTACTGAAGGTGCCAAAGTAAGTGTTACAGGAAGGACTCCTGGCAGTGGATATATCTATCTGAGTCATAAATATTATGTGGCAGCTGGAAATAAACAACTTTGTGGTGTATGGCAGACCATTGCAATTAAAGTTAATGGTGAAGCCGGACTGTATCTGGATAAATCTTCCGTATCTATGAAGATGGGTGAAGCTGATACAGCAACCATCATGGGTACTTATATTAAAGCAGATGGAACAGAACTGGGAAGCGATTACTGGGCTAATAAGAGCAATCCGAAGCTTTCCAAACTTGAAATGGTTGATGGAGACACCAGCATTGTTACAGCAGAAGCAGATGAGAAAAATGGAAGATTACTGCACCTTACTGCTGTTTCTCCTGGAAAAACGACAATTACGATTAAGTGCTATCCGTTTGAGCCTACAGCAACTTGCAATGTAGAAGTAACATCTGACGCAAGACTGGTTCTTACTCCGGCAGATAAGCTGAGCGTAGTACAGGGTGATACAGCGACGATTGAAGCAAAAGCATGGGATGGTTCTGCATATGTAGAAAATCCTGAAATCACATGGCAGAGCTACAATACGGCAATTGCAACTGTAGATGACAAAGGTGGAGTTACAGGTATTAAAAAAGGAAACGTTGGTGTAGCTGCAACATGGAATGGTGTCACATCTGATCCGGTACAGGTTACGGTAGTTCCAAGTAGAAATGTCTCTCTGACAACAGAATGGAATGACAGTGACAATCAGGATGGCAGTCGTCCTGAAAAAACAACTGTTCAGTTGACTGCAAATGGTCAACTGACAGGTGAACCTGTAGAACTGAATGCAGACAACAATTGGACATATGAATGGAAACAGCTTCTTGCAGAAGATGAAGAAGGAACAAATATTGTATATCGTGTAACAGCAGATGCCCCGGAAGAATACACTGCAAAAGTAACAGGTAGTGCAGACGATGGATTTGTTGTTACTTATACACATGAAATTGCAAAAACATCCGTCACAGCATCTGTAACATGGGATGATGCAGATGATAAAGATGGAATCCGTCCGAAGTCTGTAAGCTTCCAGCTGAAAGCAGATGGCGAAAATGTTGGTGATGCTATTACTGTGAATGCTGGCAGCAACTGGACGAAAACCTGGGAAGATCTTCCGGAGAAAAAAGCCGGAAAAGCACTTACTTATACAGTAGAAGTAAGTGACATTCCAACAGAAGAAGATCAATATACTGTAACAACGAGCGGTGATGCAGCAAGTGGATTTGTATTTAAAGCATCTCACGTGTCAACATCTGTTGAGATTCCGGTTTCTGTAACATGGGATGATGCAGAGAATCAGGATGGAGCGCGTATCGAAGCAGTAGAAGCAGAGCTTTATGCAAACGGAGAAGCAACAGGAAACAAAGTGACTCTGAATGCAGAGAACAACTGGACAGCAAAATTTGCATCTGTAGATGTGAAGAAAGACGGAACAAGAATCAAATATGAAGTAAAAGGTACAGAGGCAGATGGATATGATGTTTCTGTAGCTGGAGATATTCTTGATGAAAAAGGTCTTGTACTTACTTATAAACATATTCCGGCAGTGGTAAATGTCAGCGCAAGAGTATCATGGAATGACGCAAATAACCAGGATGGAATCCGTCCGACAGATACACTTGTTCAGCTTTATGCAGACGGAACTGCACTTGGTGACAAAGCAGTTATTGAGTCAAATAAAGAATGGACAAAGACCTGGTCAAATCTTCCGAAATATAAAGCCGGAAAAGAAATTGCTTATAATGTGAGCGCGTATGCTGTTTCCGGATATACCGTAAAAGTAACCGGTAATGCTTTAGAGGGATATAAAGCAGAGTACACGCATAATGTACAGAAAATGAATGTGACTGTTCAGAATGCATGGAATGATCTGGATAATGTGGTGGATTCCCGTCCGGCTCAGCTGGTTGTTGAAATCTATGCAAATGGAAGGACAACGGGCAAGAGAGTAACTCTGACAGAAGCAAATAACTGGAAAGCAACCGTTTCGGGTTTTGACAGAAATGCATCCGGAAAACGAATTCAGTATACCGGCAAGGCAGTTGGAACTCCGGCAGGATATAATATTTCCGTAAGTACAGATGCAAATGGAAATATTAAATTAATCAGCAACTTTACAACTTATACGAAAAAGTTGCGACTGAAACTTTCCAAAACATCTTATATATATAATGGAAAGAATGCAAAACCAAAGGTTACTGTGTATAACGGAAGAAAGAAAGTAAGCAGCAAGTATTATAAAGTAACTTATAAAAATAATAAAAAGGTCGGCTACGCAACCGTGATCGTTAAAGGCAAGGGCAAATTTGCAAAATACGCAGGCAAGGCAGCCTTTACGATCAAGCTTAAGACATTGAAAAAACCTTCTGTTAAAAAAGGTGCAAAGGGAACATTGAATGTAAGCTGGAAACGTGACAGACAGGCAACGAAGTATGTTGTACAGTACAGCCAGAGTAATAAGTTTAAAGGTAAGTCCACAAAAACTGTAACAATCACGAATAATAAGATTGGAAAGACTGTTCTGAAGGGACTTACAGGCAAAAAGAATTATTACGTTCGTGTACGCAGCTGCAAGGCCGTAAACGGCAGGAAAATCTGGTCATCCTGGAGCAGCAGATCATCAAAGGTTAAAGTTAAATAAGAAATAAAATCCATTTATGTGTCAGGGGCAGCCGGGTGCTGCCTCTGAAAACGAGGAGGAAGAAAGAAATGTATAGAAAATGGCTGGGATGGAAAAAGGTTGCCGTATGCCTTATTGGTGCTACAATGATCATGCAGGGCGCAAGCATTGCCATGGCTTCTGACGAATATCCTACGGAACAGGAAACCACAGCTTCTGACGAAAATGCACAGGAAAGCACAGATACAGATTCTGAAGAAAAAAATACTGACGAAGAGGAAACAAAAGCGGACGAAGAAAAAAGTTCGGAAGAAACGGATTCTGAAGAACAGGATACAGCAGAGGATTCTGAATCAGAAGCTGGCAGTGAAGATGTTGAAAAAGATGCAGAAGAAACAGATGTAACAGAGAATACGATTGACCCGGAGGAGACACCGGAAGAAAGTGAAAAAGTACTTGCAGCAGAAGAGGCTGGTACAGCGGCAGAAGAAACGGGTCTTGCTGTTTCAGGTACAGTCAGTCATATTGACTTGTCAAGAGTGGCATCTGCTTCATTGACGGTTGGAGATAAAACTTTAACTCAGACAGTAGTCTTTGATGAAGGAGATCTTGGAAACATTACAGTTTCTCCGGATTATGTGGGAGCAATCGTTATGGGACAGGGACAGATCCACATTGCAGGAGTCTTTCCGACAGGGACATATGCCTGCCCGATTGAATACACAGTATCTATTACAAAAGATGTGACATTTACAGATCCGGAAACGGGAAAAACATATACACAGACAATGACATTTACTTCGTCATTCAATTATTGGGATGAAAGTAATATGTGCCCGAGCCTTGGGGGAAGAGAATACTGGTCTCATGGATTTGTGATTCCGTGGTCCGGTATGGATTTCTGCTTTGGAAGTGCAAGTGATGTGATTCCGGCACCAAGTGAAGCTCCGAAACCAAGTGAGGCACCAAAGCCAAGTGAAGCTCCGAAACCGAGTGAAGCACCAAAGCCAAGTGAAGCTCCGAAACCAAGTGAGGCACCAAAGCCAAGCGAAGCTCCGAAACCGAGTGAAGCACCAAAGCCAAGCGAAGCTCCGAAACCAAGTGAGGCACCAAAACCGAGCGAAGCCCCGAATCCAAGTGAAGTACCAAATCCGAGCGGAGCACCAAAGCCAAGCGAAGCACCAAATCCAAGTGTAACACCGGATACCACTGCGACACCAGCGGTAACAGAAATGCCGAATGCAACGGAAACTCCGGATGCGACAGATACACCGACCCCGGCTGTAACAAACGCGGATTCTGGAAATAATGGTGGAAATGGCGGCGCTTCCGGTTCTGACGGAACAAATTCTAATGGAACAAATACTGCAGGAAATGCATCTGGTTCACAGAAAACAGATGGTGTAAAAACTGCAGATGAGACAAAGGTTGCAGGCTCTGCAATGATGTTCCTGTTTGCGTTTGTTGATGTTGTGCTTGCTTTCTGGGCACTTCGACTGAAACATCGCAGAGGCGAAAAATAAATCATGATCATCCCTGAAATATAGTTGAAAATGTTGCTGGATTTCTCTGGAGAGGAGCAGATCCGGCAGCATTTTTCTATTTGAATGCTGACTTTACAGAAAAACATCGGCTAATTATAATAAAAATGTAAAAAGGAAGATTCAGGAGGAACTACATGTCATATATGATCAGAAAAGCGGAAAAGGAGGACCTGCCGCGAATTTATGAGATTTATGAAACAGCGAGACAATTTATGCGGGAGAACGGAAATCATGCACAGTGGGGAGCAGGGGACAGACCGGAAGAACTGCTGGAAGATGATATTTCTCAGGGAAATCTGTATGTACTGGAAGATGCGGTCGCAGATGAAGCAATAATCCATGCAGTATTTGCTTTTATAGAAGGAGAGGATCCTGTTTATCTGAAAATTGAACAGGGCAGCTGGATGGTGGATACAGAGTATGCTGCAGTACACCGTGTTGCGAGTGATGGAACGGTCCGTAATGTGCTGGAAAAGATCATGGACTACTGTAAGGCACAGATACCGCATTTACGAATAGATACACATGAGGATAATAAAGTAATGCAGCATGTACTTGAAAAATATGGCTTTGTACGGTGTGGAATCGTGTATGTGTCGGATGGAAGCCCGCGTATTGCATATGAGTTACTGGAAAAATCCGAATGAATTTTTAATGCAAAATTCTTATAAATATACATTTTGCTATTACGTAAATTTGTGGTAGAATAGAGAGAAAATGAATAGTTATACATAGAAAGGAACTATTATTATGGAAAAAGGTACAATTTTTAAATTTCATAATGACCTTGATACAGACCAGATCATTGCATCCCAGTATCTGCTTCTGCCGAACCTGGATGAAATGAAGGGTCATACATTTGAATCATTGGATCCTGATTTTGCAAAGAAAGTAAAACCGGGAGATTTCGTAGTTGGCGGTGAGAACTTTGGTTGTGGTTCTTCCAGAGAACAGGCACCGGGCGTACTCAAAGCACTTGGGGTACAGGCCGTTATCGCCAAATCCTTTGCAAGAATTTTCTTCAGAAATGCGATCAACATCGGGCTTCCGGCAATTGTCTGTAAAGATCTTCCGGATGATGTACAGACCGGAGATACCATGGAACTTCATATGTCTGATGGTACAGCAGTTGCAAACGGAAAGACCTATACCTGTACCAAACTTCCGGAATATATGCAGGGGATTCTGAATCAGGGCGGACTGATCGCTTCACTGAACAAGGAGGAGAAATAACCATGGGAATGACAATCGCAGAAAAAATCATCGCAGCAGCAGCCGGTGTGGATAGTGTTAAACCTGGTGATATCCATACGGTTCAGCTTGACCGTCTGATGAGTAATGACGGAACCACACATCTGACTGTAGATATGTATAATAATAAATTAAAAAATCCGCATATTGCAGATACAAAAAAACTTGTTTTTATCGTTGACCACAACGTACCGTCTGACTGTCCGAAAACAGCAGCATCCCAGAAAAAAATGAGAGACTTTGCAAAAGAAAATAACATTGATTTCTGGGAAGGCAAAGGCGTCTGCCATCAGGTTATGATCGAGAATTATGTTCGTCCGGGTGAACTGATCTTTGGCGCAGACAGCCATACCTGTTCTTATGGTGCACTTGGCGCATTCGGAACCGGTGTCGGATGTACAGACTTTCTTTATGGAATGGTAACAGGAACTTCCTGGGTACTGGTTCCGGAATCTGTAAAATTCAATCTGACCGGTAAACTTCCGGAAGGTGTTACCGCCCGTGACCTGATCCTTACCATCATTGGAGAAGTTGGTGCAAACGGATGCAACTATCAGGTAATGGAATTCACCGGAGAAGGCGCAAAAACATTAAGCATCAGTGATCGTATGACTCTCTGCAATATGGCAGTAGAGGCCGGTGCAAAGACAGGTATCTTTGAAGCTGACGAAAAGGCGATGGAATACCTTAAAGAGCACGGACGTGAGCCAAAAGCTGTATTCCACAGCGATCCGGATGCAAAATATGTAAGAGAATATACCTTTGATCTGAGTAAAGTACGTCCGGTAGTGGCTAAACCAGATTTTGTAGATAATGTTGTTCCAGCAGAAGAAGCATGTGGAATTGAGATCAATGAAGCATTCCTTGGTTCCTGTAACAACGGACGTATTGAAGATCTGCGCGTAGGTGCCGAGATCATCAAAGGAAAGAAAGTATCTGATAAAGTACGTTTTCTCGTTGTTCCGGCAAGCCAGACCATCTATCGTCAGGCATTAAAAGAAGGTCTGATCGATATCTTCATGGAAGCTGGCGCGATTGTTATGAACCCGAACTGCAGTGTATGCTGGGGAAGCTGCCAGGGTGTCATCGGTGAAAATGAAGTCCTGATCAGTACAGGAACACGTAACTTTAAGGGTCGGGCAGGTCATCCGAGTTCCAAAGTATATCTTGGATCTGCAGCAACTGTTACTGCATCTGCAATTGCAGGCAAGATCGCACTGCCGTCTGAAATCTGAGAAAGAGAAGAGGATAACATAGATTATGGAAAAGTTTACAGGCAAAGTGTGGGTACTTGGCGATGATATCGATACTGACATCATCATCCCGACCGAGTATCTGGCACTCAAGACAATCGATGATATGAAACAGTATGGATTCAGCCCGCTTCGTCCGGAACTGGCTGGACAGATTCAGAAAGGTGACATCATTGTTGCCGGCAAAAACTTTGGCTGCGGTTCTTCCAGAGAGCAGGCACCGGAGATTATCAAAGCACTGGGAATTCAGTGTGTCATTGCAAAATCATTTGCAAGAATTTTCTTCAGAAACTCCATTAACAATGGGCTTTTGCTGATCGAGCAGCCGGATCTTCACGATCATATCAAAGAGGGAGATACCGTAACTGTTGTGATGAATGGACATGTAGACTATGATGGAAAACAGTACCCGATCGCTTCCTTGCCGGAGAATCTGATGAGTATCATTCAGGCCGGTGGACTTGTAAAAGCCATGCGCAAACTGAACGGACTGGACTAAGGAGGAAGAGCAGATGGGCGAAACAGTTATTGAAAAGATTATCAGAAATAATGTGGGGCATACAGTAAAACCTGGCGACATTGTGACCGTTAACGTAGACAGAGTCATGATCCATGATATTTTTATTCCATTTGTTGCAGAGAAGTTTGAAGAGATGGGATTCAAGAAATTATGGGATCCAGACAAAGTTGTTCTGATCTATGATCACCTTGTACCGGCAAGTCAGCTGGACGATACCAGACATTTCCATGTGGGAGATGCATTTGCAGAAAAATACGGAATGAAAAACGTACACAGAAGCGATGGAATCTGTCATCAGCTGATGACAGAGGCTGGTTATGTTAAACCGGGTAATATTGTCTTTGGTACAGACAGTCATACAACTACTTACGGATGCGTCGGTGCATTTTCTTCCGGTATCGGATATACAGAGATGGCAAGCATTCTTGGAACAGGAACCATGTGGATCAAAGTTCCGGAGACGATCAAGGTTGTGATCGATGGAGAACTTCCGGCGAACGTTATGTCCAAAGATGTAATTCTTCGTCTGATCGGTGATCTGGGCGCAGACGGTGCAACTTACCGTGCACTGGAATTTACAGGCAGTGCAGTAAAAAATATGTCCGTTGCAAGCCGCATGACCATCGCAAACATGGCAATCGAGGCAGGGGCAAAATGTGCACTTTTCACACCAGATGAAAAGACAGCAGAGTACTGTGAGATTGAACTGAACGATTTTCAGAAGAGTCTTGTCGGGGATGGGGATGCTGCATATCTCAAGACGATGACTTACCGTGGGGAGGATTTTGTTCCGGTCATGGCATGCCCGTCACAGGTGGATAAGATCCGTGATGTCAGCACACTGGAAGGAACGGAGATCGACCAGGTATTTATCGGCTCCTGTACAAATGGACGTCTGGAAGATCTGGCAGCAGCGGCTGAAGTCCTGAAAGGTAAGAAAGTTGCTGATTATGTAAAACTGATCGTGACGCCGGCAAGCCGCAAGATCTACAGACAGGCAATTGAACTTGGTATTCTTGATACGCTGGCAGAAGCAGGTGCAATGATCACACATCCGGGATGTGGACTGTGCTGTGGACGTGCAGGTGGTATTCTGACAGATGGAGAGCGTGTTGTAGCAACAAATAACCGTAATTTCCTTGGACGTATGGGAACTTCCAAAGTAGAAATCTATCTGGCATCTCCAAAGACTGCAGCAGCATGTGCAGTGGCTGGAAAGATTGTCAGCCCGAAATAAAAACTTAAAAAATACCAAAAAAAGTCAAGAAGGAAGAATATTTTTTTCTATCTTGACTTTTTTCTGATTTAGCACTATAGTATAACGCAGTAACAGCAATAACGAGGTGAAGTTTGCAGGAAAGAGGTATAAGCCCACCGAAGGAGTAAAACTCTCAGGTATCCGTATTGTCGGACAGAAACTGTAAATGGATCGTATCTCTGGAGACGCCTGTTTCAGTACAGGGGCCGAAGGTGCAAGCGACGCGTAAGCGTCTTGAATCTCTCAGGCAAAAGGACAGAGGATGCTTTTGATAATTACATCCTGAAGTTTATTCTTTATTTTTATTCTTTTTTAATTGTCTGATTTATCTTGATTCTTAGCAGTTCAACGGAGAACGGTTCTTATTTTTTTATTCCCCTTTTTATGATGCTGAAAAATACATATGTAAGGAGAACTTTTTGAGATGTGGGAAGCAATCAATAATTTTTTAGTTGCAGTGGATGACAAGGTCTGGGGCGTACCGCTTATGGTATTGATCATAGCCGGTGGCGTTCTTCTTACCAGCAGACTTGGGTTCCTTCAGGTACGTCGTCTTCCATTGGCGCTGAAATGGATGTTCAAGAATGAAGAAGAGGGAGATGGTGAGATCTCCAGTTTTGCGGCACTGTGTACAGCATTGAGTGCTACGATCGGTACCGGTAATATCGTAGGTGTAGCAACAGCAGTCTGTGCCGGTGGTCCGGGAGCACTTTTCTGGATGATCGTGGCAGCATTCTTTGGAATGGCAACAAAATTTTCTGAAGGTCTTCTGGCAGTTAAATACCGTGTGGTTGCAGAAGACGGACACAGCCTTGGCGGACCATTCTATTATATCGAAAAAGGTATGGGATCAAAATGGAAATGGCTTGGCAAGATCTTTGCATTCTTCGGTGTTTGTGTAGGACTTTTCGGTATCGGTACATTCAGCCAGGTAAATGGTATTTCCAGTGCCGTACAGAACTTCTTTGACCCGGACAAGACAAACTGTATCAATATCCCATTCCTGGGACAGTATTCTGTAGCAGTTGTTGTTTCTTCTCTGATCCTTGCATTCTGTGTAGCTGCGATCCTGATCGGAGGACTGAAACGAATCGCAACTGTAAGTCAGATCATTGTTCCTTTTATGGCAGTGATCTATATTGTCTTCAGTATTACATTAATCATCTGTAATATTACAGAAATTCCGGCAGCAATCGTAACAGTTGTCAAAGCAGCATTTAATCCGAGTGCGGTAACCGGTGGTGTGGTTGGTTCTATGATCGTTGCAATGCAGAAAGGTGTTGCACGAGGAATCTTCTCTAATGAAGCTGGTCTTGGTAGTGCACCAATCGCAGCAGCAGCAGCGCAGACAAAAGAACCGGTTCGCCAGGGTCTGGTAAGTATGACAGGTACATTTATCGATACAATTGTTATCTGTACTATGACAGGTCTTTCTATTGTCCTGACAGGTGCATGGCAGGTAGAAGGTCTTGAAGGTGTTCAGGTTACTACTTATGCATTCCAGAATGGACTTCCGCTGCCTCACAAACTGACTGCATTTATCCTGATGCTCTGTCTGGTATTCTTCGCATTTACTACAATCCTCGGATGGGATTACTACAGTGAACGTTGTCTGGAATATCTGACAAACGGACATCAGAAAAAGATCATCGTATATCGCTGGTTATACATTTTTGCAGTATTTATCGGACCATACATGACTGTTAGTGCAGTATGGACAATCGCAGATATCTTTAATGGTCTGATGGCAATCCCGAATATGATCGCACTCTTTGCACTGAGTGGCGTGATCGTAAAAGAAACAAAAGACTTCTTCAAAGCAGAAAAACATAAAATCTAATTCACTGTTTTTATTCTTTTGTATCTGGTATACTTTAAATATAAAAGAATTTGGAGGATATTACCATGCATATAATTGAAAATAATCAGCTTCGTGTGACAGTCAGTGACCACGGCGCAGAATTAACAGGAATTTTTGACAAAAAGAATAACAGAGAAGTAATCTGGAATGCAGATCCGGCGTACTGGAAACGTCATGCGCCGGTTCTTTTTCCAAATGTAGGCCGTTATTATGAAGACCATTGCCTGATAGGTGGAAAAACATATACTTCAGGGCAGCATGGTTTTGCACGTGACATGGAATTTGTCTGCACAGAAGAGACGGAAAATTCAGTGACTCATTTACTTGAGGCAACAGAAGAAACAAAAAAGATATGGCCATACGTGTTTCAGCTGTACATTACTCATACACTGAATGATCGTGACCTGACTGTTATATGGAAAGTTGTCAACAATGATCAGGAGACAATGTATTTTACAATTGGCGGACATCCGGCATTTAATGTGCCGGTTATTCCTGGAACAGTTCGTGACGATTATTATCTTACTTTCAGCGGACAGAAAGAACTGAAATATTATCTGATCAATCCGGCATATGGAACGGCGATCCCAGAAGAAACGTATACACTTGCACTTGAAGATGGTAAATGCAAAATAGATGCGCATATGTTTGATAAAGATGCATTGATCTTTGATGAGGGACAGATCACAAAAGCAGGAATTGCTCTGCCGGATGGAACGCCATATGTGGAAATGTCCTGCGATGGTTTTCCGAACTTTGGTATCTGGTCAGCCGGGAATGCACCGTTTGTATGTCTGGAACCATGGATGGGACGCTGTGATAATACAGACTATGATAAAGACCTGTCTCAGAAGCCGAATATTAACACATTAAAGCCGGCGGAAGTGTTTGATAAATCCTATACTATTTCAATTAAATAAGATGTTGTGGGCAGCAATGCCCAAATAAAAAGAAGGTGTTCGGCCGGTATGGCTGAACACCTTCTTTAACTAAGTGCAGTTTTATTTTGTTTCGTCGATTTTCAGGCGGCCTTTTAATGCTACACAGCAGGCAAGGTCTCCGATAACGTTGACACAGGTAGCACCCATATCACAAAGAGTGTTGATGCTGATATATACACCCATGATTCCGGCCGGAAGTCCTGCCATAGTTGCGAGTGCGGCGAAGGATGCGATCGCACCGCCAGGAACACCAGGTGTTCCGACAGAAAGAAGTACGTTTGCAAGAAGTACGATGACCATCATGGATACACTGACATTAATTCCGCATGCGTTCGCAAAGAACATGATCATAAAGGACATCAGGATGGAAACGGCGTCCATGTTTACGGTTGCACCAAGAGGAATTGCAATACTGGTGATCTTATTGGAAACACCCATTCCTTCTTCCATGCACTGTTTGCTGATCGGAATGGTTGCAGAACTGGAACATGTTCCAAAAGCATTCAGTGCTGGAGGCATGATCGTTTTGAAGA
>OLRJ01000790.1_pt1 | contig 30069 bp, 30 predicted proteins | sample 1672741 | NCBI WGS metagenome assembly OLRJ01 (sample SAMEA3136719, study PRJEB25190) | human gut metagenome | biome: human gut; feature: human-associated habitat; material: faeces | place: Austria | collected 2013
CTTTGTACAACACATCAACGCCACATCGTAATCTCTATGTAGGGATTACGGAGTTGATAGTTACACAGCAATCACCTCACGGCGTTTACTGCTTTTTGTTCTTTGTAGTCTTATGCCCCGGTTCTGCCGGAGTCGCTATCAAGAAGCCCCGAACGGGATTCAGACCCGCATACGAAGCTAAAACCGGAACGTTTAACCATCAGACAATTTATCGTCAGCCGGATGTTTCCCGTTCCTCGTTAATCTCATTTTTTGTTACGCATTCAATATGCAAAATAATTTAAAAAGTGTAACGTTTTTTTAAATTATTCTTCAGCCATTTTTTTCTTAAATTTTCTGAAATCTTTTTGTGCTTTCCATCCAATTTTGATAATTTTTTTGATGTTTATTGAATTAGTACCTTTTTCCCTCGGTTTGAACGCGATTGGCTTAAATTTAACATTTTCGCCGTAATATACGAAAAATGTTGTCATCATAATGTTAGGAAGATTGAAATCCGGCTCCATATTGTAAAGATATTTTTTTACAACATCTGCTTTCATCAGTCTGAACGGTGCATTTGCATCCGGTACCTTAACACCGAAATACATTTTAAGCATCATGCATACCACCTTCTCAACGAAAGCACGGCTTCTTCCATCCTCTCTTCTTGTTCTGTGCCCAATCACGGCATCGTATTGCTCACGGATATCCCAGAACCGGTCAAACTGTTCAGGCTTTGTCTGTCCATCGGAATCAGTCTGAAAGATATAGTCAGCACCGTTTTTGATAGCGTAATCATACAGGGCAATAACTTTTGGCCCATGCTGTCTATCTGTTCCTTCAAGGATTTCAAGCTGCGGGTATTCGTTTTTCATCTCAGCAAGAATCTCGTGTGTCTTATCACTGCTGCTGCTATCAGCTACGACGAGCCTGGAATTTGCTCCGGCAAGCTCTAATTTTGGATACCATGATGCCACAACATCCCTGATATTTTCTTCTTCGTTGTATGCCGGCATTACGATATATAAAGTATTATTTTTAGCCATATTTTTTCTCCTTTTGTTTGATACATACAATATGCTGAAATTTTCCAGAAAAAATAAAAGCCTGCGGATTTTTTCGCAGGATTTTATTGCTGGCTTACGCCGAGATTCCGGATTTTTGCTGTTCTTTCAGTTCGAATCTGATTTTCAGCTTTTCTTTCAATTCTTCCATGTCTTTCACGTAATATTTTTTCAGCAGCTGGCTCTTCACATCCTCAGTATCTACACTTTCAATAGAGAATCCGACTTTTTTACTTTCTTTTTTGGTCATTCCCCATTCCTCCGAAAGTGTATCGTAGTAAATATTTCCGATTGATGTATTGCAGCAAATCCATTCGTTGTACATACGCACAGTGTCAAATTCAGTATAATATGCATAATTCAGCGTGCAGGCTTTTTTGTTATTCTCTGCTGCGTATATCTTTTTGTATTTTTTTAAGCAGTATTTTAATGCCTCCCTGGTGTTTTCTATCGTAGACTTGTCGGGGTAGTCTTCATCACATTTCTTTGTCATCTTTTTCATATCAAACTGGTTATTTTCTACAAGTGGAATCTGAAATTCCATGGCAATCTTATTAATATCTGATATCACTGCACATGTTCCATATGACACAATAACACCGTCATATTTATGAAGATACTCAGATACCTGTTTTACTGCTTTTTCATCAGAAAGCCCGCATTTCAGCTCTTCCGCAGTTACGTCAAGCTTCTTCAAGGTCTTCGCAGTTCTTCTTGTCATATCCTGTCTCAGGATATGTAGTTCATCAACGAGCTCCTGGCTTGCTTCTCCGTCAATTGCCGTATATGTTTCAATATCAATCTTGATATTTTTTCTGTCAGGCAGTCCGATTGCCCTGATAAAATTAACAGTTTTTGAATCTTCCATTATCTTCCATACGTTTTCTTTCGAATATTCGTTTGCCATTTTTGATAACCTCCTGCTTTTTGTATATTTACAATATGCCGAAAAAATATCTCCACGGTAACCGTGGAGATAAAATTTTTATGCTATCTGGCAGCCATCATCTGGCCTAAAGCAATCTCTGCTTTTCGCTTTCCTGCATCATATTCTTTTGTTTTGTGAACTTTTCCTTTCAGATTGAAGATAAGTCCTGACGAAATCATATCATACGCCGCTTCAACAGCATTTACCCCTTCTTTTCTGATTTCTTTTGTAAATTCTGCTCTCGCTTTCTGGGGTATGTATTTCAGGCAGACTTTTTCAACATCTTCAGGTGACGCTTCGGTATTGGCTGGATTCTGTAAATAACGTGACACTTTTTGGAATAATGTATCGGCGATGCACTCTGCTGATTTTGTATTGCGATGGTTAATCTCAATGCTTTCAAGGGTATACGTTCTTCCATTAATTTTTGAAATAATGTCAATCTGGATTGACTTTCTTCCGGTGATGCTGTCTGATACCTTTAAAGCCAGTGAACTATTGTCAATATTACATGTAAATGTAAAGTTGACATTATTGGCTTTCTGTTGGTCAATATAGCCTGAAAAAGCTTTTGTCTTTTCTGCTTTTTTGCAAAGAGCATCCATGATGTCAATCGCATAAATCTGAGTCTGCTTATTTGCAGATTTGATGCCGACAAGGCTTGTATATTTATATGTTACATAGCTGTCCATAACTTCAAAAGGCCGTCTTGAAACGAAGGTCAAGTTTCTTGCATTTTTCATACGTCTGGCAAGACGTGCTACATCTTCATCTTCAGAAAACCTGCTCAGCACGATTGTACTTTTTGTATCATCCTCAGACTTTAACGGTTTACAGTAATCATTAATGACCCTGCCCTTCACATCTACTGTCGGAATATATCGGCAATTATCAATTTCATAAAAACATCCGATACGTTCCAGTCTTTTTGTTAGCTTTGCAGGCAGAACAGACATTTTCTGTTCATACTGTAATCCTGTATCTACCTCTGTTGCTAGAATGATAAGATTCTCTCCTCTCATCCGGTCAATCCGGCATATTTTTGCATTACGCAGATTTACTTTTGTATCGACAAAAGAATTCACATAATCCTCCCAAAAATCTTTGATTGCGTTCATATTAAAGTTTCGCATATAAAAAACTCCTTTCTTGTTTTGTTTTGCTTTTAATATGCCAATTTCAAAACAACAAGAAAAATGCAGGGGCTTTGCCCCTGCGTGAAGTCATTCGTCATCTTCGTCGTCTGCATCATCTGTTTCAAATTCCGGTCTTGGAAGTCTTAAATATTCAGTATCATATGACAGCACTTCCAGTGTTCTTCCTCTGACATCAAATTCCTGGCCACATACTCCGCATACGTACTGTTCTTTAAATTTTCGTGCCTGCAGGGCTCCGTCAACAAAGACCAGAGCTCCTTTTTCAAGGTTCTGAAAATCTTCAAGTGCTTTATCGCCGTATGAATATACCCAGGGGTAGTCAGTCCTCTCATACATTTCATTGCCGCCTTTCGGACAATATTTTCTGTTGATGGCAACCTGAAATCTTGTGTACTGTTTTTTACCATCATGAAGCACGCCCTGAATTGGCGGTCCGGTCAGGTTTCCAAGAATGAATACTCTGTTTGCATCTTCCTTGTTTTTATGCAGATATTCAAATGCCTCCTGCTCGCTTTCGCAGTGCTGTTTTACCCTGATTGTGATTGGATACACGAAAATCTCGTTACCTCCGGATTTCACTTTTCCTTTGGCTACACATGCATCAACTCTTCTGTTTACAGCATTGCAAAACGGGCATTCTTCTTTTTTGTCAACTTCCCTTGTTGCCAGAAATCCTGTGATTTCCACAATGTCAAGAAGCTGGAGCTTCTCCATCTCTTCAACAATTTCTTTCTCCTGTGACCTTGCGCAGAATGATACACTATTCAATTGATAACCGGTCTTTGCTTTTTCGTAGTCTCGTCCGCTCATGATTGTCGTGAGTCCGACAATTCCTGCACGGCCATCGATGATATCTTTAAATTTTGGCTCCTTTCTGACGAATGCAATGACGCTTACATAATTATGTCTTGCCATATAAATTCCTCCTGTTATCATTTTGTGAGATTCTTGCCGCAGCAGCAATGACAGGCTCAAAATACAGGCAAAATGTAATTTCTTCAGTTTTGTTACATATCTAATATGCAAAATAATTTTTAAAAAATAACATTTTTAAGAAAAAGAAATATAACAACAGAAAGAAGCAGTGACCGCGAAAACTGTCACTGCTTCTTTCTGTTGTTAGGCTTCAAATGCAGAGTCATGCAAATCATGTTCAATGTTGGCATTTGTCACTGCTGCACCATACGTTGCTCTTGACTTTTCACCGTCAAGGCATGCATCTTTTTTAAGCTGTTTTGTTACACATTTTTTTCTTATTTCTTTTTCGCTTTCTCCTGGAACTCCATTATACTCCCTGAACGCTTCCCCGAGCACGCCGGCAGCGCCAATACTTCCGGTCAAATCATTCGGAATGAAGATTTTTGTAGCTCTTCCGTTTGCAACGTCCTTCATAGCTTCAATCGATTTCAGTCTTAAAACGCCGTCATCAATACCAGCATTAACAAGCCGCTTGATACCTTCCGCTTCAGCGTCATATACAAGCTTAATTGCTTTAGCCTGTCCTTCTGCAAGGGCAATCTGTGCATCTCTTTCAGCTTCTGCTGCAAGAAGCTTTGCCTGCTTATCTCCTTCTGCTCTGGATACAACAGACTCTTTATGAGCCTGGGCTTCAAGGACTGTCTGTCGTCTTTCTCGTTCTGCACGCATCTGCTTTGTCATTACTTCCTCAATCTCAGCCGGAGGTTTGATGTTCTTAACCTCAACACGAGACACCCTGATACCCCAGCCATCAGTCGCCTCATCAAGGACAGTACGCATATGCTGATTAATTTCGCTTCTGGATGACAGCGTCTGGTCTAATTCCATAGAACCGATAATGCTTCTGAGTGTTGTTGCTGTCAGGTTCTGCAGGCCGAGAATCGGATTATCAATACTGTATGTATAGCTCTGCGGGTCGAAGACGCTTGCATACACAACAGAATCAATACTGATTGTTACATTATCTTTTGTGATGACATCCTGTGGCGGGAAGTCATAAACGCGTTCTTTTTTGGAAACTTTTTTAACGATTCTGTCCGCAATCGGCATCTTAACATGCAGGCCATCCTCCCATGTGTCATAATATTTTCCGAATCGTTCAATAACATATGTCATTTGATGTGGAACAATCCGAATCTGTCTCGCAAGTGCTGCGGCAGCAGCAATAATAAGAATAAGAATAAAAAATAGCATATTTTTTCCTCCTTTAATTACAATATTTCGCTTTGTTTTAAGAATATTTTTTTAGCTTTGGCATTAGCTGCCTGTGCTTTTCTTCTTCCAATCCAGGACTTTGAAAACTCCTGTTTTTTCAGTTTTTCCTGGTTTTGTTTTTGTATTTTTTTGGCATATATTTCTTCCAGATTTTCGTGTATCATATGTTCCATACGCTCCTACATGCCAGCATACGGCAAAAATTATTTCTTTTTCTTTTTTGCCTTGCTCCAGCCATCATTTACATCAATATCGTCAAAATTTTCATACATTTCATCAACCTCATCTGTATCATCCAGCACTGGAATATAATTATCCTCAAGCGCTTTTTCCTGCGCGATAATGTATGGATACATCTGGGCAAATCTTTTATTGTTTTTAAGTTTTGTAGTTATCCTTGAAATCTTTCTCTTGATTTTAGGAATATTACTTCCCGGAATCTGTTCAGCGATTTCACGGTAGCTTGAATGCTTTTTGTTTGCGTTTTCCGGATTAAGCAGTAGTGATAACAATTGCAGTTCTTCATCAGTTAACACATCCCTGAGAAGCTCCCCAAGGTTACGTTCTGATTCTGCTTCAATTACTGACTCCTCAGGCCCTTTAATCTGTGTAACATAATCAGCACCGGCATCAATTAAGGCTTCATATGAGACGCTGTCTTTTTTAGACATAATATCAAGAGTATTTTTTACTGTCGCTTCTGACAATCCTGTCAGACTCATGATTGTCTCAATATCATCTGAATTTAAACCATACTGTTTGCAATAGTTCTGGGCTCCATTTATCTTCGTCATAGCATTCGCATAATAAACTGAAGTCTTTCTGAAGTTTTTGCTTGCATAATCTGACACAACGTGCTTTATCCACGGAGTAATAAAAGTAGTGAGGGCACCCTTGTCCGGGTCAAAGTTTTTCAGCTCATTAAAAATTTTTACCCACACGTCCTGGACTATATCTTCACGGTGGTACTTGTTCTGCATTAATGTATGGTAATTGCCCCACAGTGTTTTATATACATACTTTGCAATAAAAAAGTATATTTTTGTATAAGCATCCTGCACGGTTACATTATCTCCGGCTGCCATCGCCATATGATATATTTTTATCAGTTTCGTAACTTCGCTCTGGCTGTATCCTGAATTTTTATTATATACAACATCATATTTTTCATTCTGCTTCGTCGTATCTTGCTGATTTGAAGTATTCTTCTCGCTCATTTTCGAACTCCTCCTTATTAATTCCAGGTTTTAACGTCTTTTTAATTGTGTCTCTATAGCTTCTTTCTGGCACACTCTTTATCTCAGCTTTGTCTATTTGACATAACTGCATTCCCATTTTCCTAAGCGGTAATTCCATATAATCTTCCGGTTTATATTTGCTGCTCCATTCATCCCATATTCCATCAAAGTCAGACGACTGGCTTGCAGCAATATATTCCGCTAGGTTTTTCATTGCAGAATACATTGTCTTTTTCATTTTTTTTACCTCCTTTTTTTAGCCGAAGACAATATTTGTGTTCCAATACAATATGCCGGAATTAATATGCAAAATAATATTTTTTTTGAACGTTTTTTTTATTTTTTTTACAAAAAAAACAGCAGGCATTTTTTTTGCCTGCTGTCAATATATTTAAGCTATATCATCAGCCGAAAGGCTGGTTATTGTATCATCTGTTAATTCATCTAACGGCTGTTCTTCGTTTTCTGCGCTATCTTCTTCTACGATTGTCTCATTACTGGACTCTCCTGATTTGCTTGCATCGCTACTTACCTGTACTTTTTTATAAATACATGTTACAACATCATCTTCAAACAGCAGATATTTCTTTCGTTCAATTTCATAATCTGACAATCCTTCTTTTTCAGAATCATCAAGTTTTGCATATCGCTTTTCAATATCTGTTAATGTAGCAACATCGTAGTCTTTAATAACTGTTGCGATAAAGAAGATTTTGTATAAGCTATGCTTTGCCTCTTCATATGTAGCATCTGGATTATCTCTCTTTAAGGCGTCCAGCTCTTTCATAATAAGACTTTCTGGAAGCTGAATAAATGTAGTCTGACTCATCATGGTGTCAATTAAAGTATTAATTGTATGCGTTCTTGCAAGCTGTTTTGCTTCACCACTGGAATCGTTGATTAGCTCTGTCCTCATGTCGTATAAACTTTGATACTCTGTGTTTTCACCGATATAGTTATCTGTGACAGGGTATGGCATATTATAGATATTTGTGACAGTAAGGTCTACTGTTGCATTTTCATTACCATTAAAAAATACATCTTCTATATGAACAGGCGTACCGATTGCTACATCTTTTAATGCGTCGTGAAATTTTTCGTCATACAATTCTGAGTCCTGATTATAGCCAAGTTTAAAATTTGTCTGAGTATCAACGACGGCTCCATTTTTTGTAACAGTATAATCAACCATCAGAAGGATTCCATCATCAGATGCAGTACTTAAATGAGTTGCTGTGCTTAGCAGTTTATCATATATAATGTCATTAACATTATCTTCTGTCACATCAATGTTATCTAAGTCTTCCACGATATCAATATCTGAGAATGAAGCCGGAAGTGATACATATTGAGTCATATTTATATCAGATAACAGTTCAGGACTTTTTACTTTTTGGACTGATTCCTGCGTTGTGTTTATCATGCCTGCGTTGTTCTTATTGATGTATAGTCCAGCTGATATGAAACAGGCCGCTCCACCAAAAAAACATAAAAAAACTATAGCTTTCTTCAATTTTTACCCCTCCTGTTCTCTAAGCATTCGTTCGTTCTGTTTGGAAGCCGCTTCAGGGTCAGCAAGTGCGATATTTCTATTTCCGGAATCTTTCTGAATGGCAAGCAGGTTTCCACTGTTTCCTGAAATTGTAAGCTTATCTCCGTTTGTTGTAGCTCCCTGGAGGACACCTCCAAAATTGCTTGTATCTGAATTAATTTCCAAAGAGCCAGATAATGAAGAGCAGTTTGCATAACAGTTTGAAAAATCTGTTACAGATTCTGGAATAGCTGCTGCTGTAACAAGACCAGTATCTCCGGCATATACGGATGACGCGTCCTGTATATTAATTGGGAACTTAACAGCATCTTTAATATTGATGCAATTCTGGTAACATTCACTCATTGAAACTACAGTGTCTGGTATTTTTGTTGCTTCCCTTAAATTTATGCATCCATTATACATTCCGTTAATATTTGTTAAATTACTTGTTTTATCAAGCGAAATTGGTTTTTGTAATGATGTACATCCTTCAAACAGATACCTTGCAGAAGTAACATTTACTGGGATTACATCTGCTTCTTTAAGAGCTTCACATCCTGAAAATGTATAATCCATGATTTTTAAATTTGAACATTGGAAGTAATCAGGGGTTTTTTCTAATGCAATACAGCCTGCAAATGTTTTTTTCATTGTTTTTACTGATTTCGGGATGCTTGTACAGTAAACCAACTTCTGGTTATCGGTAAACCAACCGTCCATACTTTCAACATTTAATGTATCATCTATATATACATGAGAATATTCATAGTCATTCCACGGCGGGACACCATTATTAAAGTTCGTGATATCTCCTTTTCCAATAAACTCAAGGTCTCCATTTGAATAGCATGTAACCTTTGCGTCCTCTTCGTTTGGATATCCAATATTTTTCTCCATAACAGGTTCTCTTGTAATATTAACTATTACCGTGTCTGTATATCCTTGCGAATTAATCTCAACTTCGCATGTTGAACCGTTCATAGCAGCGGCTTCTGTTTCAGAAGAGAAATTGTTTAATTTTACAAGTCTTCCAGAATCCGTTACGCCTTGGACGGAAAACATCCTTTTTGTAAACGTCTCCCCTGGGGCAACTTCCCCTACAAACTCCGCCTCAATCCCAGTAACAACCGGGTCTTTCTTCAGTTCTTTTGATACTGCATTAAAACCGATAACCCCGACTGCTAATATTGCCACGCCAATTATGGCTTTAACTTTGTTATCCATATTTTACACTCCTTAGCCAATCTTGAAGTCGTCGAGGTCATCATCATCAAAATTATCCATATCTACCGGAGCTGGCTTTTTAGCCGGTTGCTCTTTTACTGGCTTTGGCTGGATTTCTTCCTCCTCTTCATCATCCTCTTCAAACTCTTCTTCTGGCTCATATTTTTTTACTTTTTTTACTTGTTTTTTTACAGCCTTTTTTGTAGGCTTTGGTTCCGGTTCAGGCTCCGGCTTCTCTGGCTCGATTTCAGATTCTTCGTCTTCATCGTCAAAAGTTTCTGCTTCAACAATCATTTTTTTGCTTTTCTTTTTAGCTTTATTTTTCTTGGATGATGTTGAAGATGTATCAATATTTAACGCTTTTTTGATTGCATCGTTATGCATCTTCATAATTGTTACATCACTGTCAACATTAATTTTCTCAAGAGCGGTTTCGTAATCGCCCTGTTCATCCCTGATGTAGTCCAATGCACTTACAATCAGATTATACATAAACTGATTGTCAAGATAAATTTGTGCTAACTGTTCAAGGGCTTCTTCGATGTTTCCGGTGTTTTCAAAGCATTCCTTGAAGTTCTCTGCATATTCATCATCCAGCAGTTTTCTGTTTCCAGTTGTCTCGTCATCGTCATTTGACTTTGTGGTCAGCAGTTTAACAAACAGGGCAAAACCAATAACAACACAACAAACACCTGCGCCAATCAAAATAATAACTGTTTTATCCATTATCTATATCCCTCCTTACTTATTGAAATTAGATGCTAATGTTGCAATAAGGTCATCTACATCTGCTGTGGAGGCATTTTTCTTGAAATATGCTCGCGCTATGATTTTGTTATCTTTACTGAAAAACTTAACATCACCATGCTTTGAATTTAATACTCTCAGCACCTGGTCTTTTAAAGAAGCCTCCCTTGATACATCAACATAGTTCATATCACCAATTCTGATTCTGATTTCCAATGCTCCGTCGTTATATGCAACAACTTCGGCATTTGGTGCATGGAATTTTTTGATTTCCATATCATCATACTGCTCGAGATATTCAATCAGGTCTTCCGGCGTCAGGATGTGTCCGATTTCCTTAAGCTGAGATTCCATGGATTTCATCTTCTTTTCGGTTTTTCCAAGTTCTGTCGTAACCTTACTCTGCACCATATCATCAATATTTAAATTGATTTTACTGATTTCAGCGTTCTTTTCAGAAATAGTATCAGACAGTTCTCTGATTCGCTTTTCTTTAAGATTGATTTTTTCAGTCAGCTTGCTTTCAAGGGCGATTTTCTGGGATGTCAACTGCTGCACCTTGGATTTCATTCTGAAGATTTCTTCCTCAGCATCATTGTCCACATTTCCTAAGGCATTCTGTCTATTCTGGAGCGCGGCCACCTGATTCGCCAGCTGCTGGATATTCAGGATATCTCTTGTATTTCTGTCTTCGTATTCCTTGATTTTGTCCTGCATCTCTTTTTCATGTTCTTCAAGACGCTTCTGCTCCTTTTCAGCCTCTGCCTGCATTTTTGCTTTTTCGGCTTCAACTTCTTTTAATTTCTTATTGAGTTCCGCCTCACGAGCAAGCATTTCCTGCTCTTTCTGAGCCATTGCCTCTTCCCTTGATGCCACAACCTTTTCTCTTTCGGCAACGGTTTCTGTTTGTTCTGCCAGAATCTGCTGCACGTCTGATGCGAAATCAGATGAGTCTTTTTTGGTCAATGTTGCTTTGTAGTTCTGTACGCAAGCATCAATTGCGGTACTGCACATTTTTAAGTATTCCTCAGTTTCTTCCGGTGCATATTTATCCGGAGAAGAATATCTTCTTACAGTAAACAGTTCATTGTCTGTGTCATAAGCACTTCTAAGCTCCGGATAGTTTGCATTAATGAATGACGCATACATTGCACCGATATCATGTGAAACATTTGTTGATACGGATACAAGGATTTCAGCGTCAAGAGGGAATAAAACGCATCTGGTAATCTTCCCTGATTCTTCATCAGAAACAGTTACTTCATTTCCTACCCTTCTTCCTCCGATGCTTGTGACCAGCTTATCAAAGATTTCCTCTGAGAAACTTTTATGCTCATCATCATAGGCCTGGTTGTCCTGCTCTGTCATTGAAACTGCGTGATAGTTGTTATCAACATTTACGATATTTACATTTGCTTCCGGGTTATATTCTTCATTTTCGGATGAATCGTCTTCAGTTTTTTCCATAAAGTTGACACATTTATTTTCAAACTCTTCGACCATATCCTGCATTGCTGCAATTGCATTTTTAGTAATATTTATTGCCTCATTTGAGGTCTGATAAGAGAAGAATTTTGAGAACGCCAGCATCTGCCCGCTTGCATAGATGTTGTAATCCCCATTATATTTTTTTATCATTTCCTGCTGAAAGATGTCTTTTGACGCTTCAGTTATCGGATACTTATATTCTCGTGCTCCTTTAATTTTAATTGTACTTGTAGAGCACTCAATGCTTACATTAATGCCTTTAATGCCGCATTCCATATCTCCGGAAATTACAGCTTTATTTCCCTGGTCTTCAATCTGGATATTATTGCCAGGAATTGAGGCTTTGATTGTCTCGGCCATCTCTAATAAAAATTTTTCTGCCATTTTTTTATTACTCCTTTCGAGTGGTTATTTTTTATCATATTGTCATCACTTTTAATATGCTAAAAAAATATAAAACGAGTACATTTTTTTTAAAAAAAATAAAAAATAAGGAGCGAGAATATTCCCGCTCCTAACAATTACTTGTTATCTTTCTTTTTTTTATAAACAATTACTCCACCTGCAGCTGCAAGACATACTACAATAAGAGCGCCGATTGCAAAGATATTGTTTTCATCACCTGTTTCTACTACATTATTCTGTACTTCAACATTTCCAACTTCTGTTCCATCAGACGGTTTTACTGTTGGAGTAACTTCTGCTTCGGTCTTCTTCTTATCTTTCTTATCTTTTTTGTCCTTCTTCGGTTTTGGAGTAGGTGTAGCTGTCGGTTTTGGAGTCGGTGTCGGTGTTGGTGTTGCCACTTCGTTTACAGTACATGTATATCCATCAACTGTCTTCATGTCATTGTCTACACCAAGAATAGTATATGAAATATCATATGTTCCAGCTTCCTCATTGTCTACGTTTTCGGTGTTTAATGTTACAGAGCTTACGTACTGGTCATCATATTCGCATCCAGATTCAGTCGGCAGGTCATCACCTTTGTCAATCTCAATATCTTTCATTCCGGTTACATGCATTGACAACTCAGGCTTTACAATGCAGGGGACAGTAGCTGTTCTCTGCTCTCCTTTTGAGTCTTTGAATGTATACTTTACTTCATATTCACCAGGTTCAGTTGTATATACATTGCTGATGTCTGGCTCTACGGAATTGATATCAATGCAGCTTCCGGCATTTGCAAATTCGGACTCAACGGTTGGCAAGTCCTCTTTTTCGTATACTACAATAGATGGGAGGCTGTTAATTGCCTTCTTGACTTCTTCGTTGTAGGCTTTTTCTTCTGCTTTTTTTTGATACATCATGTATCCACCAACACCCCCAACGGCTACCACTGCAGCTACAACAATCGCAATCAATCCTTTTTTCATTTCTTTTTCCTCTTTTCTTTATTTTTTTTGCCAGCGGCAAAAAACCGCTGGCATTTAGCATATATGCTAATTATTCGTCTTTCTTAAGAAATTTACGAAGGGAAATTCCGGCTGCTGCGATTGCTGCAAGGATAGCAGCTCCTGCCATTGCGATAATTCCCATATTTTCATCGCCGGTCTTTACATTTCCTGCTGCAGATACATCGCTTGTTCCTTTCTGGGATGCATCGCCAGTTCCTGTTGAACCTGTGCCAGTTCCAGTTGAACTTCCGCCGCCAGGTAATGTTGTTGTTGTACCGCCGTTCGGTGTTGCGCTATTGCTTGGAGTAGGTGTAACATCGGAATCAATTCCAGCTCCAGGTGTAGGTGTCACGTCAGAATCACCGCCATTGTTTCCGCCACCGTTATTGTTGTTATAATCAATTCCGGTTTTCTTAAGTACATCTTTGCATTCCTGAACGATATCATTTACTTCTGTCTCTGATGTCGCACTGTTAATCTTATTAATGTATTTCTCTAAGATTTTTGTTGTAGCGGAAGATGGATTTGGATATCCATTCTGCAGAGACTGGATTGCGTTTGCTTTAACCTGCGCTAAGTTAGCAGCTGTGGACTGTGCTGTTACAAGTTTTTCAACGTTTTCTTTTGCTACTTTATATACTTCCTGCATTGTTGCTTCATTTGCAGCCTGCTTTAAATTTGCTTTCTGCTTTGTTACTACTTCTTTAGCTTTTTCAAGATATGTTGCATCTGTAAACTTATTATCTGTTAACAGAGCATCCAGTTTCTTTTCATAAACTGCTCTCATGGATGTTACGTATGCTGTATTGTAATCAGATTTTGCCTGGTTGTACAGTTTTGTTACATCATCAACAGTCTTAGCTTTCTGGATTTCTTCCCTAGCTGTTGTGATGATTTTCTTCATATCCTCTGTTACATAATCAGCTTTTGCTTTTGATTCAAGCGTAGCCAGTTTCTTAACTGCTGCGGCCTGTGCTGCTGCGAGTTCTTTATCTTTTGCGTATGTATCGATTGCTGTCTGAATGTCTTTCTGATATGCCTCAAGGATTGAAGTAATTTCCTCCTGAGTTTTAGCTGCATCTATTTTTTCAAGAGCCGGAGTTGCGATATCCTGGAGGATTGCTTTAAGCTTTTCATCTTTCTGGTCATCTACAACGGACTGAATCTGAATTTTAGCAGCTTCTTTGAGGTCTTTCAGTTCTCCTTCTCCCTGTACTTCTTTAATCAGGGCGTCTACAGCTTCTTTTGCGGACTTGAGGTTTGCGTCAAGGTCATTCATAGACTCAGATTTGTCAATTAAGTTATGGACATCTTCTTTTACACTTGCTTTCTTCTTCTTGATTTCTTCTGTTGAGTCGTCAATTGCATCAATTGCTTTGTCGAGTTCTTCCTTTGCTGCTTTTTTAGCTTTTTCAAGCTCCTTTCTTTCTGGATTTCCATTTGTCAGTTCCATATATGATGCATATGCTTCTGCTTTTGTTTTGCCTTTAACTTCCTGGCCTGCGCAAACATTTAAATATTTGATGAACTGTTCTGCAGGATTTGCTAATGCGATGCATACATCTTCAACTCTGTTTGCTCCATCTTTCATATCTTTCGGAGCACCGAGGTTGATAACAACGTCAATCATTGCTGTTGTATCTCCATCCGGGGAAATACCCTTTAAGTCTTTGAACAGATTAACGAATGAAGCCATGTCTCCGCCTACTGCTGCAACAACATCTGTAAATGCAGCATCAGCAGAGTTCTTTGCTGACTCAATTGCTTTTGCATCTGTACAGGAATCAATTTTCAGGATGAATGCATTTTTTACATCACTTGTGATTGATGTACTGTCGTTGATAACTTTTGCCTTATCATTAATCTCAGCTTTTGCAGCTTCTTTCAGCTCATCAAGAGTTGTTTCTTTCTGTTCTGCAATATCTTTTAATGCTGCCTTTGCATCTTCAAGGGCTTTTGATGCTGCATCAATAGATGTAGCTTTGGAAATCTTGTCAACTGCGGCATTTAATGTCTCATCTGCCATTTTTTTCTGTGAATCTGTCTCAAATTTAAGTGAGCTGTAATACTCTTTTAAGATTTTTACATATCCTGTCTGAGCGATATAAAGCTGCTGTCTGTCAAGGATATCCTGTCCAGTCTTAGTCAGTTCATCAACGATACCCTGCATTTTCTCAGCATCGGATGTTCCAAGTTTATTGATTCTAGCTTTTGCCTCATCAAGTGCAGCATTCCATTCTGCTGCATAAGCCTGCTCAGTGAATTTTCCTTCAAATAAAGCGTCTGCTTTTGCACACATTTCTGCTCTTAAAGCTGTTAACTCTGAATTCTCAATTACTACACACTGTTTATCAATTGTCTTTACTCTGCCGTCAATACCCTTGATTATATATGAAATTGTATATGTACCAACTGTTGTATTGTCGACCTTAGAAGAGTCAAGCTCAACGGATGAAATATGCTCTGCATTATATGAAATGGATGATGTATCAATGTCTTCTCCGACTTTGATTTCGTAGTCCTGGATTCCTGAAACATATGTATCAAGCTCCGGCTTAGTTTCGCCTTCAGTTCCGGTGCCTGTTCCATCACCTCCAGTACTTGGCTTGTTCTCGCCTTCTCCAGGATTCGGTTTTACAGAGATATCTCCGTCATCTTTCTTAATCATGTCAACCGGCAGAGCTACAATACCTTCATTGTCTTTGTAAATCTGGTCTGTTTCTGCGATTGTTGTGCAAGCTGTAAAATCCTGAGCTTTTCCTAAATCTTCCAGGATAGCTTTTCTGATATCACGGCCAGGAAGGAATGCATCTTCGCCATAAACCTTTTCAAACTCTAATGCAATCTGATATTTGATTGCTTTAATTGCTTCTCCGGATTCTCCATTAGCATAGCGTTCTGCCTGGTCTAATACTGACATTTCACAATTGTAAAGGTTGCTCTTGTCTACAGCATCGCTTGTTGCGTATGCTGTCAGTTTGTCAGCATATTTTCCGAATACCTCAGCAGAGAAAGAAAGTGTTGAAAGCTTTTCTCTAAAATCTGCAGGTGTAGCTGCATCTTTTGCGGCTTCTGTTACTTCTCCGTTCTCGTCAACCTGAGGAACAGCTTCTTCTTCCTGAACTTCTTCTGCTTCATCTTCCGGAGCAGCTTCTTCGGCCTGAGTTTCTTCTACGGGTGTTTCTTCTGCAGGGGCCTCTTCTGTTACTGCGGCCTCAGCTGCGGTCGCTTCTGTGGCTGCAGGTTCTCCTTCTGCTGCCATTACTGCTGTAACTGGTACAGCCATTGTAGCTGACATGCCCACGAGCATGGCTGAAATAATTTTATTTTTCATTTTTATTATCTCCTGTTTGTTTTTTTTCGCTCTTTTGCGATATTTTTTTGCTGGTTCTTTTGCAGCTTTTCGGGCTGCAAGAAACTGATTTCTCAGCTGCTTACTGTTAATATGACAAATAAAAAATTTTTTGAAACATTTTTTGAAAATTTTGTGAAGTTACATAAACTCGGCCGCGGCAGCCTCTTGTAGCTTATTCCGGTTCAACCCTTACTCCCTGTACAACGAATCTTGTCGCTGTATCTCCAGTGCAGGTTGACAATGTGACGATTTTGTCAGTTTCCTTAAAATCAAACTCACCCATATCGATATTGGATTTTGCCTTCATGTTATTTGCATACTCAACGGTCTCTTTTCCCGGGCCTTTTATTAAGGTGTATGTGTCGCCGTCAACATTGGCCGTATATATTGAAAAGATTTTGTACTTATATGCATCCTTTTTCGTGATAATCCAGAAATAAGGGCTCTTATCTACTGTCTCCTGTAGCTTGTAGTTTTTAAGGGTTCCAAACATAGAGCCGTTTTTCATGTTATGACCATACACAATTGTGTTCTGGTCAGAGAAATCTTTTGAATTCTTACAGTCAACAAAAATCGAGCCTGCAAAAATGGATTCCTTCTTATAAGTATGGTGTAAATAAAATTCATTGTCATCACCCTGAACAATCGGGTAACTGATATCAGGAAGAGCTTCCATATATATCCATCCGGCTACATCCGGGTTGATAGATTTAAGTTCCTTAAAGTCGATATCAAGCGGTGATTCCCAGTGCTTGACTTCTTCGCCTGTTTCTGCATCTTTCAGTTTCTTGATTTTTTCTTTGTCAGCATCCCTTTCCTTGACTACCGTGTCGGCAATCTGGGAATACTCATCAACGCCGGCTTTGTACTCCATCATGATAGAATACAGTCTGTATCCGGCAAAAGCAGCTACTGCAAGCGCTACTATGAATATCAGCATTAATACTATATCGCTGGCTGATATCCCTTTTTTCTTTTTCTTTTTACGCCTGCTTTCTTTTGCTCCTATTTTTTGGCTTTTCTTCATTTTCTTTTTTTGCGATACCGCGATTGTTTCGCGTGTACCAGGCGGGCGCTGTCTTATTTTTACCTGACGGGCAAGCGCGTTCCCGCCTATTGTAAACAACCTCCTTTTCTATCAAAATATTCGCAATTACAATATGCTGAAAAAAAATTTTTTGGTTCGTTTTTTACAATTTTTTTTGCAAAAAAAATACAGCCAATTTTGGCAATGTCATTAAGATAAGTGTTTTACGCCACTGAACTACCCGCCACTTGCTCGCGCCGAAGTGGGGCTTCTGGTCAAAGACCATCTTTTTTCCTTCCAACGAAGAACTACGTTCGAAGTCTGGTGAAGGTGAGCATAAGCTCACCGAGTGAATTGTTACAAAAAAAAACAGGCCATACACTTTTTATGTATAGTCTGTTTTGCTATGGAATGCTTATCTTAATGACATTGCCTTTTTTTTGGCTGTATTTTGTGCAGTCTTACCGTCCGATAAGGCTGTTGATGTAGTTGTATAATGCCATGCTTGTGGCATCTGTATAGTTTTCTCCGTCAGTTGTGTCATATCCAGACTGAACAAGATAGTTATATGCATCGATGTAGTAAACGCCTGCATTTGCAAAACTCTGATACAGGTATGTATTATAATTTACGATATCCTGGTTTAAGATATAGCTGTCAGAACCTACAGGTCCAACTGATACAAAGTAAACCGTTGCCCCTTTCGCATTCCATTCCTGAGCTTTCGCTACAATTGCTGATGCGTAAGACTGGTACTGTGTCAGGTCATTAATTCCAATGCTTATAAATACTTTTGTGCCTTTTCCGACTCTCGGGTCTACATCTGTAAACGCTGTTCCTGTCAGCCAGTTGTAGTCTCCGGTTGAAGAACATTCCCAAAGGTCTGAGTTGTCTGTTGCGATGTTAGCCATAGCACGGAATCTTGAATCTCCTACAAAGATAACCCCTGCCGGTGCCTGTGTCGCTTCTGGCTGAACATCTTCTGTATCATTTGATATTCCACCTGTTGTTCCTTCATTTGAGACATCTACAACTCCATCGTTATCATCATCAGGCGTGTGATAAACATCATCATCAGTTGTCTCCTCCGGGAAAGGTGTTGCTGTCGGTGTTGCTGTTGGAAGCGGTTTTGGAGTAGATGTAGCAGCAGGTTCCTCTGTCGGGGTTGGAGTTTCCTCTTCTTCCTCCTCTTCTACGTCCTGATTTTCTTCCGCATTTTTCTTTGCTTCAGCTTCGTTTTCAGCTTGGATTTCTTTCTGTGTATTTTCTACCTGCTGTTGTTCCATTTGTTCCTGACGCTGCTGCTCTGCCTCATTATCCTTTGTGATTTTGTTATACATGAAGATGCCTGCCGCAGCGACTGCAGCTGCAATCACAACTGCGATGATAATAATTTTTGTCTTTCCGCCGCCATCATCGTTGTCGTAATCATCATCATATTCGTCATCGTCTTCATATTCCTCTTCATCTTCATACTCTTCCTGTTTCTTTTTAACTTTCTTTTTTGGCTCTTTTTGCGGCTTGGATGGCTTAGATGGTTTTGATTTTTGAGGCTTTGAGTTCTTTGAGTTTTTTGATGGCTCCTTTTCCTCCTCTTCCTCCTCTTCCTCCTCTTCCTCAGCTTCTTCTTCATAGCTGTCATCTTCTTCAAGGTCATCGTCTTCTATTTCGTCGTCTGCTTCTTCTGCCCCGATTATGACGTCTTTCTCTTCTAAGTCATCTTCAGTGGTCTTCTTATTTTTATCCATTTGACTTTTTCCTCCTGTTTTATTTTTTTGTCAAAATGTTTCTGTTACCGACTGGTTATTAAGTACGGCATTATTTAACAATTTTGATACCCTTCCAGTATCTTAAAGAAGCTTTTGCGACGATTTTATCTTTTGATACATATGGGTTGTCCCAGAATCTTGAATCGTAAGACTCGTTTCTGTTATCACCCATCATGAAATAACTGTCCTCAGGTACTTTATATGTGCTTTTACCTTCTGTCTCCATTGGTTCTCTGATGAAAGAATCATCAAGTGGAGTATCAGAATCATTAATATAAACCTTTCCATCATTGATGGTCACTGTTTCGCCAGGCATTCCGATTACCCTTTTTATATAGAGTTCACCGGAATCAGGGGCATAGAATATTACAACATCGAATCTTTCCGGGTCGTGGCCAAATTTGTAAGCGAGACGGTTGCCGATTACCCTGTCGCCTGTCATTAAGGTCGTTTCCATAGATTCGGACGGGATGTACGCGTTTATAAGCACACATGAGTATAAAAGCACTACTGCAGTGAATGTCGCAACAGCTATTGTCAAATATACAACTATAGTATGACGAATAATTTTTTTATTGTTCACTTTTTCGTCACTTTCTTTTTTATCTTCCATAAAATTCTTAACCTCCAATATTTTCATTATTATAAACGATTACAGGCCATGTATCCTGCATAGTATTAAAAATTGTCGTCATACCGGTTTCGTCCACAGCTGCACAATTTTCTTTCACTCCATTTGATGAGAATCCTGAAATATCATCAGAGCCGGAAAAACCGGAAGACTCATTTCCTGTATATTGATAAATGCTCGAGTTTCCAAATGAAATATTTCTTATCCTTCCATCGTCAGTTATGTCCTGTTTACCCTGGACTTTATAGCAGCCTGTCGCGATGTCTCCATTAACTTTAATCTTTGACTGGACTACTGGTTTTCCGTCAACATACATCACAGCAATATCATTTGAAGCATCAATTTCAAGATAAGAATGAGCGATGTCGTTTTTCATCCTGCTTGCAGCGGTCTGGACGTATACTGGTTTTACGACATCAAGCGTATCTTCTGTTATAAGATTCATCAGCTCTAACGCTGTATCATTTACACTTATCTTCCATCCGTAATCACCACCTGTGACACTGGCGGTTCTGTCATCAAACGTGACAAATTTTCTCTCAACTCCGACAGTATCATATTTTTCTGCCAGTTTTTCAATATATTTTTGGATTTTTTTAGAACTCAGTTCATAGTCATTATTTATAAATTTATCTTTTATTTTCTCAAAATCTACTGTTTCTTTTCTATCCCCAAAGTCATATGTAATGATTGTATCCTGGATTGAATTTAACAAGTCACATCTCTGCTGCAATACATCTTCATCAATATCTTCTGCTTCAATATAACATTCTGATGATTCCAGGTCTACTTCCGGCTGCCATTGCCTGATTGCTGTTTCAATTATCTGACGGGCTTTGTTTACGTCAAGCTCGTTACCCTTTACGGCTGATGCTACCTGATAGAAATCATTGGTCTCAACGATATGTGCGCTTTCAGGCTTCACCATATCGTTCATACATTTCAGGTTGTTAAACTCTTCGTCCATTTTTGTTTCATCAATCTGATAACATCCAACCGGAAGAGTGACGTTTGTATTTTCTGGCAGGAACCATAAATTGTAGTTTTGATGATTTACCATATCAATCAGTTCATCTTTTCCGGCAAACGCCATTCCGACATCGTCCGCAGATATCTTTTCTACGCCTCCGTTTCTGGTGTTAACAGCCATCGCATAGCTCTGCACTTCCCGCGACAGCAATGCATCTGCATCGTCTATCGATTTGAACGAGCAGTTAAAACCATTTATTTCTGTTCCGATTTTAAAATGTGTTTGAAAATATGCCAGGCCAAGAAAATATCCGGTTCCTAATATAATACTTAGCAGGCAAATGAGGGTTAAAGTAATTTTTTTTGAAGTACTCATTATTTTTTTCTCCTTTTCTGTAAAATTTTACATATACAATATGCAAAATTCTTGCCTGTTAGTTCGCATATTTTTTCAAAATATCATAATATTGGTTAATTGTTTCCGCCTCATTAGTGCTGCCTCCAGCATCAGGGTGCGCTGTTTTCATCATCTTTCTACGTTTTTCCTTTAATTCTTTCTCTGTGAATGGAACTTTTAAGCCGTAGAATTTTAAAGCTTTTTCATAATCGCTTACATGAGATGTGCTTCCTGATGACCGATTATTGTTGTATGAATTACCTCTATTGCTGTTTTGGCTGCCGTTTCCGGAATTTGCATTATTCTTCTGATAATAATACTGATTATACTGCCGCTTGAATTCCTCATATGCTCTGTTGTAACTATCATCTGAACTATTGGAATTTTGATGGCTATTTCTAGCGTTTTGATTGTAATTATTCTGATACTGATGATTGCTATAATTTTGATTACCGTAATCACGTCTATAATACCCATCATAATCATAATATCCATCAGAGTTACCATATCCATAATCATTATAACCATTAAATCCGTCAAATCCAGTTTCATTCCCACATTTCATAAACATCAATATGAATTTGGAGATATATTTTGGTATCAACAAAAGGAGGTAGATTATAACTGATATCATTGGATATGTAAAAAGATACAATACAACAGTAAGGAAAAACGTAGCTTTTCCGGAAGTAATTTGCTGATGAGCTGCCATCAGACACAAAACAGCACTTATAACTTTTGCAACGTCGTAAGTTCTATATGCCATTATCGTCAATACGATTTTTGATATACCTTTTAACGTATTTTTCGTATTTTCGTTCATAAAGAGAGCCTCCTTTCTTAATTTTTTTATTATTTTTTTTCTTTATATTATTATACATTATTTTCTGAATTGTCTCAAATTTTTGCGGATTTTTGACAAAGCAAAAGGCAGGCTTAAGAGCCTGCTTTTTTGTTTTATTTATTATATTTTTGATAACTCGCCGCATCGGCTCGGTACAAGATTAAAAATGATACCTCACCGGCCTTGCCGGATTCGGCACCAGAGCACGCACGCATGATAATTCAGGCTTACACCTTCGTTACCAAGCCTAGCAGATACTGGCAAGCGAAGCCGTAAGACAGATAAAAAAATTCTCTACACCGAAATGTAGAGAAATAAAACATCGTAAACGATATTTTTATGTACTTAAAAAGTAGAGCCGTCTAGCTCATGACTAATGCGACAGCTAAATTTTTAGCACATCAATTTATTATTGTGGAGCATGGTATCAATTTCCGCCGCCACCGCTGCCATCACCAGACAGTCTGTCGTCAGTAAATTTTGCGTTCTCATCATCGATAGCAGAACCAATACCAAGAGCTGTAACGATAGCGGCGATGCCCATAAGAGCAATACCACATACAGCAGTCTGAACAGCATCAGCTTTTGAATCTGCATCAGAACGTTTTGTTGCAAGAATAAACTGAATGATTGCCCATACGAAAATTGCGGCTCCAACAAACTTAAACATAGAGCACATTAAGCTAATCAAGTTGGTCATAGTCTTTGTTGCGCTTGGAGCTTTAGCAAACGCTGGAACCATAAACATCATAGTTCCCAGCACCATCATAGCAAGGCACCACAATACCCTCTTGTAATCAATTTTTCTTTTTGCTTTATTCTGCATTGGTTTTTCCTCCTGTTAGATTTATTTTTTTTGCGCTTCTTTTGTGCGCTTATATATATTTTGCAAAATGAAAATACAAATAAAAATCGGCAGGAGGATTACCTTTCCGGCAAGGCTCGAGGTCAATTATTTCTATCTCATTTTTGCTTACATATTTAATATGCAAAATAAAAAAAATTTTGTAACACTTTTTTTGAATTTTTTTTAAAATTATTTTTTCGCCACAATTTGCGAAAAAACCTCACCGATAGGTTCACGGATTACCAGGTCTGCAAACGAGTCTCTCTCAGCCTGGGTTTTGTTAATCACTATCAGGTGATTACCGCGGAAATAATCGATAAGACTTGCGGCAGGCCATACTGACAAAGATGTGCCTCCGACAATAAGTACCTGGGCTTCATTGATTGCTTTTGCTGCCCTGTTCATAACATCGTCGTTCAGGTTTTCGCCATACAGCACCACATCTGGTTTGATTATCCCTCCACATTCACATTTCGGGACTCCTTCGGAATTCTTTACAGCATCAAGACCGTATTCCCTGCCGCATTTTTTGCAGTGATTTTTGTAAATACTGCCATGCAGTTCAAGCACATTCTCACTGCCGGCCATCTGATGCAGGCCGTCAATGTTTTGTGTGACAATCGCCTTGACCTTTCCGACATGCTCTAGCTCTGCAAGCTTTAAATGTGCTGCATTCGGCTTTGCCGTATCGCAAATCATCTTATCGCGGTAGAACCTGAAAAATTCTTCCGGACGTCTGTAGAAAAACATATTGCTCAGGATTGTCTCCGGCGGGTATTTGTATTTCTGGTTATATAACCCGTCTTTACTCCTGAAGTCAGGGATGCCGCTTTCGGTTGATACTCCGGCGCCTCCAAAGAATACAATATTGTCGTGATTATCAATTATTTTTTGAAGCTCTGCTACTTCTTTTGTCACAACAACACCTCCTTTCAAATTGTACATATACAATATGCAGAAAAAATATTTTTTTTGTTCGGATTTTAAACTATTTTTACAAAGTTTTTTCGCAAAAAAATAAGAAAAGCGCGATATTTCTTATCGCGCTTTTCCATGTCTCATTTCTCCATATCTTCTTCAGCTGCATCTTTATCATCCTTGTCAGCCTTGTCTATGTATGTCAGGTTGTACAATTCATTCTGCTTATCAATCTCAATAACTGTTAGAATAATATCTTTATTTTTTCTGTATGCTTTTGAAACCTTCTTATTTATAACGAATTCATAATTGTAAACATTCCCGACATTGTCGTCGCCTGCATCGCATATCTTGACGGTCAGCTTCCCAAGCCTTGTTCCGAATCCCGGCATTATGTGATGTATCATTGCCGGGGCCACCTTATACTTCTTTTCATTAACAATCGCATCAGCTTTTTTGTCAATAAACACATATTTGTAAATAGTAACTACAGCAATCACAACGAAAGCTGCCAGCGCCACCAGGATACCCTTTTTTGCGTCTGCTTTTGCGTCCATCCTGAAATACATAACGATATAAGTAATTATAAAAAACAGGCTCATGATAGTCCAGAATACAGTAGACACTGTTTCTTTTCTCATCTGTTTTTTAAACCTTTCCAGGATGATTTCATGTGTTTCATCATCCGGAGGCTCAAAACCTGGCATCTTACCGATTGGCAGCTCGCCGCGGCCGGTCATTTTTGTAATAAAACTATTATCCTGCAATCTCCTCTATCTCCTTTCCTGTTAAAGTTTCTTTTTCTACGAGTTTTTCAGCAATTTTTTTAAGCTTATCCGCGTTGTCCTTCATCATATTAAAAGACTCTTCATTTAATTCTTCCGCAAGCTTAACCGCCTCTTCGGTAATTACATCAGGCTTTACGTCAAGCTCTTCAAGATTAAGCAGCCCGAATTTTTTACTCATTCCATACTCGGTAATCATCTTTTTGATGATACCTGTTGCTTTTTCAATATCATTTGAGGCTCCTGTTGTGACACCGTTTTCTGTCATATTGTTCTCTGCTGCAAATAACCGTTCAGCATTTCTTCCGGCATACAGCATAATCACCTGCTCCCTTAAATCATCAACAGTAAACAGACCAAGTTTCTTCGGGGTGATAAATGTAGCTCCACCTGCTCCGGAGGTTGACGGGATGATTGAAGCCTTTGTTAAATCCTGTCCCATCAGGAGACCAGCCAGGGCGTGTCCTGCTTCATGCCATGCGACAAGTTCAATATTGTCTTTATCGGCATTCTTCTTTAAGTGTCCTTCCATCAGTTGTTTCATCCATGCTTCATCAAGGATTTCACGGTTGATAATACCATTATTTCTTCTCGCTGCAATGATTGCCGCTTCGTTTAATGTAGTCTTGATTGATGCCGGACTGTTTCCGATAGTTTCTTTTGCAAACGCTTCCATATCAACATCTTCTGCAAATTTTTTGTTTTCTGCATACAGGTTGATGATAAGCTTTCTTTCTTTTGCTGTCGCCGGAAGACTTACTGCAAAATGACTGTCAAATCTTCCCGGTCTGGTAAGTGCTGAATCAAGGTCTTCAAGTCTGTTTGTAGCGGCGATAACAACTACGCCATTACTTCCATCAAAGCCATCCATTTCAGATAACAGTGTATTTAATGTCTGTCTGTCATAATTGCTCTGTTTTGAATGTCTCTTTCCTCCCATTGAATCAATTTCGTCAATGAAAATGATGCATGGCGCATTTGATTTTGCGTCATCAAAAAGCTTTCTCATCTTGCTGGCTCCAACGCCTACATATTTTTCATCAAAGTCAGAACCGGAAACGGCTTTGAATTTTACACCCGCCTCACCGGCAACAGCCTTTGCGAGGAGTGTTTTTCCAGTGCCTGGAGGGCCATAAAGGAGAATACCTTTCGGAATCTCAGCTCCGGCTTCTTTATATTTATCAGGATTCTTTAAGAAATCAACTACTGTCATCAGGTCTTCCTTGACCTCTTCCAGACCGGCAACATCTTTAAACTTGACATTACTTTCTGCTTCTTTTGCCTCTTTCGGAGCAATTAAAGAACCCATGCCGGTGCATTTAATCATAATTGCGAAGAGGATGATATACATCAACATCTGCACACCCATCATAATCGGTGTTTCGTATTTTCCAAGACCATTTGCCTCTTTCACTTCAATGCCTTTCTCCAGCATATCTTTTTTAAAGTCTTCATATTTCGGATTGGCTGTTGTATAAGACTTATCTTTCTTGTCGCTGAAAGTGATGGTCTCTTCATCCTCTGACCATTTGATGTCTTTGACTTTTTTGTCATCCACCATTTCAAGGAATTTTTCATATTTGACTTCTTTGGCATCATCTTTAAACAGCTTTGCTTTCTTAAGCCCGAAAACTCCGCATATCATTACCGCTATCATCAAAACACAGATTGCGATGAATGAAGTCCAGATAATCTTCTGTCTTTTTGTCGGTGGTTTCTTGTTTGGGTCTTTACCTTTTCTCATTTCGCTGTATCTCCTTTCTTATGGACAATGTTAACATATTTCGTTGACATATATCCAATCGTGCCTGAATCATCAGCAGATACTTTATACCACTTATTGCCTTCTTTGTCTTCTTCGCGTCCGGATACCTTAACCCGTGACCCTTTTTCCATGCTGCTTATGATATCAGAATTTGCGTCCGGGTTTGCCCTCACGTTTACATTGTCTATTGTAACATATTCTGCGTTTTTGAAATCTTCTTCCGTGAAGTCGTCTTCCGTTTTAATTGTTGGTGTCGGAGAATTAGTCGGGTCAGTCGTAATATCAACTGCATCTTTTTCTTCGCTCTCGGCTACGATGTCCTCCTTAACTGTTTTTGGTTTACCGCAGCCAGCTGCCAGCATTACTGCGGATAATGTAAGTGTCAGTAATAATATTTTTTTACGCATTTTTATCTCCTTTTTTTAATTCCTGTGTTCTTTTTTTTGTATTTACATTTAATATGCAAAATTTTTTAAAAAAGGGTATATTTTTGCGAAAAAAATAAGTGTGTGGATGGACGGCAAAAAAGCCCGGAAAAATTTCCGGGCAAGCGTATCATGCAAATCCATTTTGCTTGGCGTAATCATATATCCTTTGTGATAAGACTTCATCAACCCAATGATACAGCCATAATACATTCGGGTCTTTGGCTGGATAGGTTTTAAGCAAATCGTAAAGCATTAACTGTGTTTTCGGCGTTGCTTGCACCATCGTATACAATGTCTGTTCACCAGAAGATATGTAGTCAAGGATATAATCCATTGGCAAGTCATTATAATCAAATTTCTCAATTGTTTCTTTTATCATTTCTGCAGTTAGACTTACATTACTCAGAAAACGTAACTTTGATTCTGTGCTCTTTGAATTTGGCAAAACTATCACATGTAAATAAGCGTTGCAAAGTTCTGTGATTTCTTCAATTTTAGATATCATTATCTGATACTTTTCTTCTTCAGATAGCACGAATTCTTCGCGGCTGACGCAAATATTCTTTGGAGCAATTGGCTTAACTAAGAAATATTCTGAATAGCCTGTATATTGGCAGAAATGGCATATCTTGTCATTTCTTAAGATACTGTCATCTATTACGACTCTGAGAACAGTATCGGCGTTAAGAAGAGCTTTCCACATTGGAACGCTTTCTTTATCGCATAAGTAAATATGAGCTTCTTGCTCTCCTGAAACATAGCTTCTTGGTCCGATGAATGGAACTAATCCGTTTTTGAAAATTGAGTCAACAAGATTTGCTTTTGTTACATGATATAATATTGTTTTCATGTTTTTTCTTCCTTTCTTTATGGAACTAATGTTTTCTTTGTCGTATTTAATATGCTAAATTCACTATTCACGCAAAAAAAGCACCGCTTTTTTAAGCAGTGCATAATTTCAGCCCGTCCAGCCGCCAGTATCAACACGAAGGCGTCTCGGGAACGTCTTTTTCAGCCATTTGTACAGCCATTTTGTATTGTTTGTCGCCAGAGGATGGCTGTTCAGAAGGTCATACAATCTGACACATTTTTCTCCTTCCTCCCAGTTTGGTTCATACCTGTCACACAGGGTGCACCATCCATCTCCTCTCTCGTGCAGATGGTCACGCAGTATTTTTGCGTTCTTGATACCCGGCTTTTTTGTATCCGTTCAGCAGGGATTGAGGTTTCTGTCAAAGTTTCCGAACAATAACATATCTTTTCTTCCGCAAAGGTATACGTATTTTTTCTGTTTCGCCGATAAGCTGGCTTCTCTTTCCGATTTTCGGAATCAGTCCATTTTTAAGTATACTTTTCGCATTTTCTTCTGTTGTCACATGGTGCAAATATGTTATATTGCATCTTACTTTCTTTCTTTTGTTTAGATGTAATATGCCTAATTACATATAAGCAAAAAAAATACAGCCAAAATTTCTGGCTGTATCAAAAAACTTAAACCTGCTGGCAGATTTCTCCATATCCATAGCATCCGCCCTCTTCTGCGTCCACACTCCAATGTGGCATATTGTTGTCATCTACCCAAAAATATGCATCATGTGCCGCAGTTATGACTCTGGCAGCATTCGGATTGAATTCGCCATCCACAAAAAATTTGTCTCCTTTTCTTATTTTCTGAATAGCCTCTTCCGGCATTAGAATGTATTTTACCATTTCTTTTTTTCTCCTTTCTTTTTTTATATAAATAATATCATATATTTGTAATAATATGAAGGATTTCTATTTTTACAAAAAAAACAAGCGCCACCGAAGGCAGCGCCCGTTAAACCTCAATCCCACAACGCGAAGAAATATTTCTTCATTAAGTCAAACACCTCATCCTTACACTTTTCTCTATACTCCACCAGCCTCTTTTCCTCTTCCATATGCAGTCTGCTGATTTCTTCGTACTCCGGCAGTTCACTCATAAAATGCACTCTCATGGAGCCTGTCTTTTTTGCTTTTTCTTTTTCTTCTTCTGTTTCCAGACCTTCCCCGAAGAAACCGTATTTATCAAAGAATTCATCAGAGGCTTTTGAATATTCTTTTTCGTATTTATTTTTCTCGCTGCATGTCTCTTCGTCAAGTTCACGCCAGAGGAAAATCATTCGGTCAAGGATTTTGTCCCATTCTTTATGGCAAGCATCGTTCTGCATTATGCCATGCTCGTCAGTATAATTTTCACCGAGCATCGCCGGGCTTCCCATCCGGTTATCTTTCAGATGCTGCAGCATTGCCGGCATCAGTTCTTCCAGATATGTGTACATACTCCACACATCAGAGTCAGCAAAACCTCTTTTTGCTCTTTGTTTTGACCATTTGATGCATCTAAAGAAATGTTTGATTTTTGCTAGCATTCGGGATTTTTCCCCAAGCCCGCACATCACGAAACCGTTTCCATTCCAGATGTTTAGAATACTGTCATCTTCCAGCATTTTTTTGTTACGGCGCTGCTTGCGTGAAGGCCGCTTGCTGGTGGAGGATTTTGTTTTTGGACTTCTTTTTGGTTTGGTTTTTGGTTTTGTTTTGAGTTTCTTTTTAAGCATTTTGAATCATCTCCTTTTTAGGGTGTATGTATCCTTCGTGTTGCCGTACATATCGCATATATTCAGTTTAGCAAAAGAATTTCTTTTCAGCAAAGCTGTGATATCGCTGGACAGAAAACATACTGTTTCGGTGTGTATGTTACCGTTCTGACGGTATTGAAGCCCAAGATATTTGTTTTCAGCATGCTTAGCAATCCAGTCTGCATCCAGAACAATAGTCTCACACGTGTGGTCGGAAAGAATCTCCTGGTTTGCTGCATTTTTGTCGTCTAACAGAAACCAATGCAGGTTCTGTACATTTCGTATATCTTTCTCATCTTCTGCTGCTGCGTGGCAGATTACGAAAAATGTTAAGTTATCCAAGACTAGTATTTTTTCAGGCATTTTTTGCCTCCTTTTTTTCTTATATATATACAGTATGCGGGATTTTTGTAGAAAAAAGATTTTCTGCATATTGTAGATATACACCAAAAAAAGGAGGTTATAATGTATGGTTTTATCTCAAGAACTTGGATTTATTGTAAAATATACAAAAATTAATGAAACACCAGCTGCTCAGTATAGTCCAATTGACGAGGAAAATGCCAGGATTAAGTGGCTGTATCACATTCGCGAAACAGATTTCGATAGAAAATTTCCTGAAGAAAGATTTCTACTTTATTTCCCCACCTGATTCCCCGTCATCCTCACCAGTCCTTCAACATCCCGGTTCAGTCTGTCAAGCGATTCCTTGCTCGGGCTTCTCTCCGGCGGAACCTTTACCAGCTCCGCCCGGCCGCCGCTTTTGCTTAGTTCTTTTT
>OLRJ01000793.1_pt1 | contig 30044 bp, 20 predicted proteins | sample 1672741 | NCBI WGS metagenome assembly OLRJ01 (sample SAMEA3136719, study PRJEB25190) | human gut metagenome | biome: human gut; feature: human-associated habitat; material: faeces | place: Austria | collected 2013
TACCTACGGTGCACTTTCCCGCATGAAGATCGATAACATGCGTGAGGAACATCAGGAGAAGCTGATCAAGGATGCCGAGAAGCTTGCCCGGGAGCAGGAAGAACAGGAGAAGAAGGAAGCTGCTGCGAAAGCTGCCAAAGAGCATAAGAAATACGGATTTATCAGTGTTTCCGTCGGGGAAGGACTCTCCACCCTGTTTAAAGAGCTGAATGTAGATTATATCATCGAGGGCGGTCAGACCATGAACCCAAGTACAGAGGACATGCTCAATGCCATCGCTGAAGTAAATGCAGATACTATTTATATTTTCCCGAATAATAAGAATATTGTTCTTGCTGCAAACCAGGCGAGAGACCTTACCGAGGACAAAGAGATCGTGGTAGTTCCTACCAAGACGATTCCGCAGGGAATCACAGCTCTGATCAGCTTCCAGCCGGAAATGAACGGAGAAGAGAATCTGGAAGCCATGATGGAGGCTGTATCCATGGTGAAGACCGGACAGGTAACTTATGCAGTCCGCGACACCAGACTGGATGAGAAAGAGATCCATGAAGGCGACATTATGGGAATTGGCGATCATGGAATCCTTGCAGTAGGCAAGGGCCGTGAGAATGTTGCCAAAGAGATGGTAGCGGCTATGGTTGATGAGGATTCTGAGGTGATCAGCATTTATTATGGTGCCGAGACTACAGAAGAAGACGCTGAGAATCTTGCAGCAGAGCTGGAAGAAGCATATCCGGATTGTGAAGTAGAGGTAAACATGGGCGGACAGCCAATCTACTATTACATTATTTCTGTTGAATAAAGAATTCGGTTATAAAAAGAAAAAGGGCGGGAAATTTCCGTCCTTTTTCTTTTTCGGGAGCAGGGAGTCAAAGTTCATGCTTGCATGAGGCTTTGACCGCTGCTACGATAACAGGCAAATCCGCAGAGAATGTTAAGTATTCGTTAAATCAGAAAGAGGGGAAAAACAGTGGCAAAACTTCTTCGGGAACTAAAAGGTGTAGGAGAAAAAACAGAAAAACTATTTCAGAAGATCGGTATCACCACAACCGACGATCTGCTTCACTATTATCCAAGAAATTATGACGCATATGAGGCTCCGGAGGAAATCGGTTCCCTGAAGGAAAATTCTGTGGCTGCCATCTGCGGCACCATTACCACTGGTGTTTACGTAAACAAGATCCGCAACCTTCAGGTAATTTCCATTACAGTGGCAGATACCACCGGCAGACTGCCTGTCGTATGGTTTAATGCGTCCTATTTGAAAAATACATTAAAAAAAGGCAGCTGTTTCATTCTCCGGGGCAGGATCTCCAAAAAGAAAGGCCGGCTGGAGATGGAGCATCCGGAGATTTTTACGGCAGCAGCCTATGAAAAAATCCTTCACAGCATGCAGCCAGTCTACGGACTTACGGCTGGTCTTACCAATAAGCTGATCGTCAGGCTGATGCACCAGATCCTGGATGAGCAGAGCCTGCAGACGGAATTTCTGCCAGATGGGATAAAGGAATTTTATCACCTTGCAGATGACAATTACGCCATTTCCACCATTCACTTTCCGGCAAATATGCAGGAGCTTCTTGTTGCCCGGAAACGCCTTGTATTTGATGAATTTCTGCTATTTATCCTGGCAGTGCAGATCCTGAAGGGCAAGACAGAGGAAGCCCCTAATGCATTTCCCATGAAGCCAGTATGGACGACAGAGCAGATCATGGAAGGCTTGCCTTATCGTTTGACCAGGGCGCAGCTGAATGCCTGGCATGAGATCGAACGGGATCTATGCAGCCACTTCCTGATGTCCAGGCTGGTTCAGGGAGATGTAGGAAGCGGAAAGACCATTCTTGCCTTTCTGGCTATGGTCCTCACTGTGGAAAATGGCTATCAGGCAGCTTTGATGGTGCCTACGGAGGTTCTGGCGAACCAGCACTTTGAGGCCTTTACGAAATTAATGGAAGAGCAGGGGGTCACTTCCTGTCATCCTGTTCTTCTCACCGGTTCTGCCACCCAGAAGGAGAAAAGAAGAATTTACGGGGAAATTGCGTCCGGGGAAGCAAATGTGATCATTGGTACCCACGCGCTGATCCAGGAAAAAGTAATGTACGAAAATCTGGGCCTTGTGATCACCGATGAGCAGCACCGCTTTGGTGTGAAACAGAGGGAAGCCCTGACCACCAGAGGCAATGCGCCTCATGTACTGGTTATGAGTGCCACCCCTATCCCCAGAACCCTTGCTATCATTGTATACGGAGACCTGGATATTTCCATTATAGATGAGCTTCCGGCCATGCGTCTTCCTATTAAGAACTGCGTAGTTGGCACTTCCTACCGCCCAAAGGCTTATTCCTTTATAGAGCGCCAGGTGCGGGAGGGACGACAGGCCTACGTGATCTGTCCTATGGTAGAAGAGAGCGAGGGCGCAGACGGGGAAAATGTAACGGACTATACAGCACGCCTGAGGGAGATCTTTCCATTGGATATCACCATCGGCATGCTTCATGGAAAAATGAAGCCTAAGGAAAAAAATGCCATTATGGAACAGTTTGCCAGGGGAGAAATCCAGGTGCTGGTATCGACTACGGTAGTAGAGGTAGGGGTAAATGTGCCCAATGCCACTGTGATGATGGTAGAAAACGCAGAGCGGTTCGGGCTTGCCCAGCTTCATCAGCTGAGGGGACGTGTTGGACGTGGAGAGTATCAGTCCTACTGTATTTTCATGCAGGGAAATGAAGAAGAGGAGACTTCGAAACGTTTGCAGATCCTGAATAAATCCAATGATGGATTTTATATTGCAGGGGAAGATCTGAAGCTTCGGGGGCCTGGAGACCTGTTCGGTATCCGTCAGAGCGGACAGCTGGAATTTCGGATCGGGAATATTTATCAGGATTCTGATGTGCTGAAGGCGGCCAGTGATGCAGCTGGCGGGCTGTTAGAGCTTGACCGTGAATTGCAGCTGCCCCAGCATGAAAAATTGCGGGAAAGATTAAATACTTATATGAAATATGACCTTGAAAATCTTGGATTATAGGTTTTACATGGAAATAGGCGACGAAAAAAATAAAGAAAATGCCTCCATTTTTGGTAATAACTGTGCAAAGAAACAAAAATGATCTGGATTTTCAGATTTGAAACTGGGGATTTCTTAAAATAAAAGAGGTTTGTTTGTGTATTTTTACCTATGAAGCTGCAAAAAAAGCTTGTCAAGGGGGATTTTACCAAAACTTGCAAAAAAAATTAATTCGTAGTATCCTAACAAAGAAGCAAGATCGAAGAATATTTTCACCGTCAAGGAGGCTATTATAATGGCTACAAAGAGAACTACAAAAAAGGCAGAAACTATGGCAGCCAAGAAGGCAGCTAAGAGTGTAGCTGAGGTTAAGGCTACAGCTGCAGCAGAAGTAAAGGCTGAGCCATCCAAGGCAGAGGCTGTTAAGACTGCTGTTGTTGAGACTGTAAAGGCAGCTACAGAGACTGTTAAGGCAGCTACTGAGACAGTTAAAGAGACCGCAAAAGAGGCTGTTAAAGAGACTGCTAAGGCTCCAGTTAAGGCTGCTGCTCCGAAGGCAGAGGCTAAAAAACCTGTTGCAAGAAGAACTAAGAAGGCAGCGGTTGCTGCTGAGGAAGTTTTCATTCAGTATGCAGGTAAGGAATTCACTACTAAGGATCTGGTGGCTGAGGTTAAGAAGGCTTGGACAGAGATGACAGGCAAGAAAGAGGAAGAGATCCAGGATATTAAAGTTTACGTTAAGACAGAAGAGAATAAGGCATATTATGTAGTAAACGGTGAAGCTGAGGGACATTACGTAGAGCTGTAATTTTTCCCTATATAAAGGGCTTCGGAGAGTGTGGGTGCGCTTTCCGGAGCCTTTTTGTGTGTTCGAGGGACGTGAGAGGAAGTGGTTACTGGAAAGGGACCGCGGCTGCGGGGAAGCGCCTGGGATGGAAAAATAAATTGCTGGACAAAAGGGTATAAATACGATAAAATATTGAAACAGGAATAGCCCCGTAGACCTACAGGGGTTCTTTTTATGAAAGGGAAAAAATATGTTTAATGAAATTGATTTCAGTAAGATAGATACAAGCACCAATCCACCCCAGGACGATACAGACCGCCAGTATTATTATATGGCGAAGCTGGCCACTATGGTGACATTGAAGGAGCAGGAACTGGGACACCCCATCACCTATTGTCTCCAGACTTTTGGATGTCAGATGAACGAGAAGCAGTCTGAGGTTGTTGCGGGAATCATGGATGAGATCGGATTTCAGAGACAGGAGACAGAGGATGCGGATGTTGTAATTTATAATACCTGCACAGTCCGTGAGAATGCCAATCTGAAGGTGTATGGACGCCTTGGCAAGCTGCACAGCCTGAAGAAATCCAATCCGGATATGAAGATCGTCCTGTTTGGCTGTATGATGCAGGAGAAGCAGGTGGTTGATAAGATCCAGAAGGATTATCCGTTTGTCAATCTGGTGTTTGGAACCCACAATATTTTTAAATTTGCAGAACTGTTTTATGAGATGGAGAACCGGGACAGCCAGCTGATCGACATCTGGGAGGGAACGGATAAGATCGTGGAGGAGCTCCCTACAGAGCGTAATTATTCCTTTAAGTCTGGTGTGAACATTATGTTTGGCTGCAACAATTTCTGCAGCTATTGTATTGTGCCTTATGTAAGAGGACGTGAGAGAAGCCGCGAGCCGGAGGCAATCGTGAAGGAGATTGAGTCTTTGGTTGCAGATGGGGTTACGGAGGTTATGCTTCTGGGACAGAATGTAAACTCTTATGGAAAGACGCTGAAGAATCCGGTGACGTTTGCCCAACTGCTTGAGAAGGTGGAGCAGATTGAGGGCTTGAAGAGAATTCGTTTTATGACTTCCCACCCGAAGGATCTTTCTGACGAACTGATCGAATATATGGGAAGAAGCAAAAAGGTCTGCCATCATCTGCACTTGCCAATGCAGTCCGGCAGCAGCCGCATTCTGAAAATCATGAACCGTCATTATGATAAGGAGAAGTATCTTGGACTGGTAGAGAAGATCCGTGCAGCGGTACCGGATATTTCCCTGACTACGGATATTATTGTTGGATTCCCTGGAGAGACCGAGGAGGATTTCCAGGAGACTCTGGATGTAGTTGAAAAATCTGATTTTGATACTGCCTTTACCTTTATTTATTCCAAGAGAAGCGGCACTCCGGCAGCCAGGATGGAAGACCAGGTTCCGGAGGAAGTGGTGAAGGATCGTTTTGACCGCCTTCTGAAGCTGGTTCAGGAGAAAGGAAGAGCTGTTTCTTCCAGATTCCAGGGTGAGGTTCAGGAAGTGCTTGTGGAGACAGAGAGCAAGGAGAAGGGAATTTTCACAGGAAGAACCCAGTACAATCTGCTGGTACATTTCCCGGGAACTCCTGACCTTCTTGGAAAATATGTGAATGTGCGTCTGGATACCTGTAAGGGATTCTATTACATGGGAACCAGAGTATAAGAACGATTGCAGAAGAAGCATAGAGCACAACTACTGCATGAAACGCGCGTGGGAAAGGCGGAGTTTGTAATGTTTGGAGGACTGTGGAGGAAGTTTTGCTCCCTGTTAAAGAAAGAGGCCGTTCATGAAAACGAACCTCAGCGGATACTGTTGCTTCTTAGAATTATTTTACTGATCCTGTGTCTCTATTTTCTGAGCATACCACTGGTGCTGAGTGTGGTAGGACCAAAGACAGGTGTCTGGATCGGGTATATTTTTGCAGTGATGGCAGTGGCTGCTTTTTGTGCAACCTATCGTCTGAAGGTTCACGCCAGTGTGCTCATTTGCGCCGGGGTACAGCTGGCATGGGTGATTGCATTTGTGATTCTGTATGGATGGGACTGCGGTATTCAGCATCTGATGTTTGAGATGCTGGTGCTGGTGTACTTTGCAATTTACAATTCTCTGGGATATAAGATTGGATATACCATACTGTTGTTTGCAGTGCGTTTTGGTCTGTTTTTATATTGCAGGATGAATATATCGGTATTAGCCCTGACAGAGACGGCTACCGTTGTACTGCAGATCATAAATACGGTGATCACCTTTGTACTTATGGCAGTCGCATGCAGTATGTTCAGCTCGAATGTGGAATCTGCGGAGAAGAAGCTGGTGCTGTACAATGCGCAGCTGAAGAAGCAGGCTGGTACAGATCCGCTGACTGGCTTATGGAACCGCCGCCAGATGATGCAGTATATCACAGAGAAGCATCAGAAAGAGCCAAATATGGCATTTACCCTTGGCATGGGCGATATTGATTTCTTTAAGCGGATCAATGACCATTGGGGACATGACTGCGGAGATGCAGTTCTGGTATGGATCACCAGGCACATGAGCCAGGAGCTTTCAGAGCATGCCAGATTGTGCAGATGGGGCGGAGAAGAATTTATCTTCTTTTTCCCAGGGATGAATGGAGACGAGGTTTGTCTCATTCTGAACAATCTCCGCATGAGGCTGGACAACGATCCCTTTGACTGGAAGGGAGAGCGGATTCCCATCACCATGACTTTTGGTGTGGAGGAGAATGATTTTCATTCCAACATTGATACTTTGTTAAAAAATGTAGACGATAAGCTTTATATGGGTAAAGAACAGGGAAGGGACCGGGTGATTTATTAAACTCACCTGGTCCTTTGCCAAACAGGAATCTGGGACTGCAGGTGTGAAACAGGCTGCTGTGGAAACTGGGAACAGAAACTGTTTCGGAGAAAGCTTGTATAGAATATACAAGTTCAAGGTTGTATTTCTTGTAAAAATCCTTTAAAATCAATCTAACAAAAGCAATAAGCAGGAGAGTCGGACTTATATGTATAAGGATGAAGAAATTAAAAAGAAAGTAAAGACAGGGACATGGACCAGAGAGGATACGGCACGCTGTATAGAGGATCTGGAGCAGGTACCTGATCTTACTGTATATACAGAAGAAATCTATTCCGTAAGTTATGGTGTTTTTTCCTACAATTTCCGGGAATATGCCTTCCCATTGATCGAAATCTGCCGGGAAACAGGATTTCATCTGGAGCGTTCTAAGGAGAAATCCAGAATTTATCTTGCCCTGGTAAGACTTTATTTCTGTCTGGGCTTTTCGCCCAAAATTGTGGAATATGGCCTGAAATATGCTAATTCCGGTTTTACCTTAAGATCTCCGCTGAAGTCTGTTTACAACACCATTGTTGCAGCGTTTACAGACTGCGGACTGTTCCAGGAAGCAGACCTCTATCTGGAAAAAATGATGGATATCTCCAGACTGGATCCCTGCGGCAGCGGTGTGGACTTCTGGGATTCCGATACCTTAAATGAGCTGGTCTATTATGACAGCAGGGTTTATGTGAAGCTGGGAATGGGAGATCTTGCAGAGGCAGCGCAGGCGGCTGGGAATATGCAGGCCATTCTGGAAGAAAAAGAGCTTCCAGAGGACGGAAGGGCATTTTTCCTGCTTCAGAAGGAATTCACAGATATGTATCTTCGCCTTTACCAGCAGAAGGATAAGACTACAATTGCAGAAGAATTTAATACTTATATGAAGAAAATGGAAGCAGGGGAGGGTGCCAGAGATACTTTAAGCTTCTGTGTCTGCTATTTTGTAGAATTCCTTCAGGTGATGGCAGAGGCTGGGAAGATATCCTGCGGATTGGTAATTATATCAGGAATGCCAAGAATTTCAGTGGAAGCTTTTGCCCGGTATATAAGCTTATGCGTACGGCCGCATACAGAAGCGGTAAAGAAGAGATCCGCCAGCAGATCCCGGAGTTTGAGAGGATGTATCTGAAATCCCTGGAGCAGGAGAAGGAGAATTACGACCAGATGGTGCGACTGCTTGCAAAAGAGGAGCTTCGTATTGAGCGGCTGAAGGAATCTATGGAGAAGGACACCCTGACCAGCTGTCTGAATCGCGCAGCCTTTGACCGGAACAGCAAGCGCTTTATCCAGAATCATGGAACTGGCAGTCTGGTATTTATTGATCTGGACTATCTGAAGGAGATCAATGACTGTTATGGACATGAGAATGGAGACCACTATCTGGTGCATTTTGCAAAGAATGTGAAACGGGTTATAGACAGAGAGGATCTGTTATACAGGTATGCCGGAGATGAATTCCTGATCCTGTCTGTGCTTTCCGCAGAGGAAATCCGAAAACAGATGAATAAGATCCTGGAGGAGAATCCCATCCATTTTCATATTAACGGGGAATGCCGGCACATCAGTTTTTCCTATGGTGTTGTGGCATTTGAAGAAAAAGAGGGAAAGCTTGCGGAGCTGGTGAAAGAGGCAGATAGCCGGATGTATCAGTGCAAAAACCGGAACCACAGACGTATTTCCAAAAGGGGCAGGACGGAATGATCACGCGGGAAAATATTATTCATTTTTATACCAAATATAAAGAGAATCTGAAGAGAGAGGATCATATTCAGGAGAATCTGTTAAAGGCAGATGACCAGGAAATATGGATCGAGAATCTGAAGAACAAATCCAGGGTCATGCGCCGCCTTTATATTGAAAATGAGGCACTTCTGAATCTTTATATCCGTCCGCTCCTGGATGGAGAGGCAAGGCTCAGTGATGAGCTTGCCAGGGAGCTTCTGCATCAGATCCGCATGGCAAATGACGAGGGATACGAGGATAACCTTGCTATGCTGGAGGTGCTGGAGCTTCTGGATGAATATTTCCAGAACAGTGAGGATCTGGATTCTTATATCTGGACACTGAATCTGTTGGGAAATCTATATAACCGTCCCTTTAGTGACGAGGATGGAAAGAAGGGAATGGTGTACTATAACAGAATTCGTGCACTTTCTTCCCATTATTTTGAAATTGAGGATTTTGACGTAAGAAAACGAATTCTTTATTCATATTATAACTTTCCAGTGGTAATGATGAATTTTAATCTTGGCACTGCGAAGGAGCTTCTCCAGTGTATCGATGAGGCACTGGCGTTTTATAATGACGGGAAGATCCGGGCGCTGGATGGGGAGCGGTTTGATTTTGACGAACTGATCGAAGAGTTGAATTACGATCTTCTGGGAAACTCTGTCCTTCGCTTTACAGTGCATGAGATCGACCCGGCTCTTCTTTCCAGGGCAACGGATGTATTAGGATATTATTATCAGCAGGAGCTTGGGAAGAACCCAAATCCTTATGAGATGCTGGATGAAATCTATTGCAATTATAAGTCCTGTTTGTTCTATCAGGGCAAAATTACCTGTACAGAGCTTTTGGAGGATTACCGGAAATTCTGCGAGTACAGCATGGAGAATGATGGTCTGGACAGCCAGGAGGGCATATCTTTTTCCGACAGCCGTTATTTCCAGGTGGTGATCAATCATCTGCCAACCATTCTGGAGCTGATGGGAAAATATGGTGATGACTATCATGGAGCCCCGGATATCCGGGAATTCTGTGTGACCAATTATGTGAGCACCATCAGACGGTTATCCCGCACAGAGAACGATACCTTTGTAAATGATGTGGTGTGGCGTTCTCTTGGGGATGTTCTGAAATATGTGACTGGAGATGAGGTGGACACTCTGGTCCTTATGCAGATCATGTTAAGCCGTGAGGAAGGCACCGCTATGCACAGCGCAATGGTGGAGCAGATCGCCAGACGTATTTTGAATGGGGTGATAAAGAAAAGGCCGGAGCTTCTCATTGGAACCCTTGGCTATGAGAACGTGGTGGAAGTACTGGAAAACCAGGAGAACCTTCTGGATTTTGTCTCCCAGTCAGCACTTCTTCTGGATCTGGGAATGATCCGGCTGGCTTCCATTGTAAATAAGCAGTCCAGACAGCTGACAAAAAGAGAACGGCAGGATATTCTCACCCATCCTGAGGAAAGTGCCAAATTTATTGAAGAAATCCCCTGTCTTCGCAAATATAAAGATGCGGTTCTGGGACATCACAAATCCTGGGATGGAAAAATAGGCTATCCGGCTGAGTTTGACAATACCAGATCGGATGTCCGTTTCCTGATCGAGATTATACATATTAGTGACTGTCTGGATGCAGCTACCGACTTTATAGGACGGAGCTATAAGCTGGCGAAAAAGCTGAACCAGGTTCTGGAAGAATTTTCACAGGGAAAAGGCTCCCTTTACTGTCCAGAGCTGGTAGAGCTTCTGGAAGAGGATGAAGGGCTGCAGGCAGATCTGTCCTATCTGCTTGGTGCAGGAAGGATCCGCACCTGCTATTCTGTATATGGCAAGGCCGTAGATCCAAATGAAGCAGAGACAGCCAGATTTTTCATGGAAATGGAAAGCTGGGATGCAGCCAGTGAAAAACAAAGCGACAATGATGGAGAGACCATTCTTGATTTCCTTCACCAAAGCGGCAGTGAGACAAGGCAGCTTCTTCATGCTGTGGCAAGAAATTCACTGATCATCCTGTATGTGGATATGATGTCCGGAGAATATAAGGTTTCTTACAGGGGAAGCCAGAGACTTCTGGATAAAAAGATTCCGGACGGATATTACGGGGACTTTTTGAAAGAGTATCTGGCACCAAACTGTGAACCCTCCGACTGGGAAAAGGTAAGGCTGAAATTAAAGCTGTCAGAGCTTTCCCATACCTTTCTGGAGCAGGAGGAAAGCTATGAATGTGAGGCAAGGATCAAGGCGAAGGAAGCTTACCGCTGGGTCCGTTTCCAGTTTATCCGTCTGGACGACGAAAATGTTATGCCAGGCATGATGGCTTTGATTGCAACAGATGTGCAGGAGAGCCACAGCCGGAATGAGCAGCTGATGAACAGCCTGAAGGATGCCTACAAATCAGCGGAGGAAGCCAACAAGGCTAAGAGTGTTTTCCTTAGCAGCATGTCACATGACATCCGGACGCCTATGAACGGAATTCTTGGTATGACGCAGATCGCCATGAACCACTTAGATGATCCGGAGCGCATCCGGGACTGCCTGCAGAAGATCGATGATTCTTCCAGACATCTTCTGGAGCTGATCAATGAGGTTCTGGATATGTCCAAGATTGAAAGTGGGGATACAGTTCTCCACGAAGAGCCACTGTCCCTTATCAAAGCAATGGAAATTGTGGATGGAGTCTGCCGTCCTGCAGCTATGGAGAAAAAACAGATTCTGGATATGGATATGGAAGAAATCCGGGATGCCTATGTTCTGGCAGATCCGGTGAGACTTCGCCAGGTGCTGATCAATCTGATCTCCAATGCTGTGAAATATACACCGGAGCATGGACGGGTACGTGTGAAGGTGACACAGAGCAGCAGCCTGATGTCAGGCAGGGCAAGGTATAGCTTCGTGGTACGGGATAACGGAATTGGTATGTCCAGGGAGTTTCAGGAGAAACTTTTTGAGCCTTTTTCCCGTGAGGATAACAGTATGACAAACGCTACCCAGGGAACCGGACTTGGTCTTTCCATTGCCAGATCGATCATCAGCCAGATGGGGGGAAATATAGAAGTGGCAAGTCAGCAGGGCAAGGGTACCACTTTTATTGTGCGTTTGGAGCTGACCCTGGCGGCGAAGGAGAAAAAGATAGAAGCGGCTGTGGGAGATACAAAGACCGGGGAAGAAAAGGAACGGGATCTTGCTTTCCTGAGGGGACGCCGGATCATGCTGGTGGAGGACAATGAACTGAACCGGGAGATTGCCTATGAGCTGTTGTCTGAGCCTGGTCTGATCGTGGATGTGGCAGAGAACGGACAGGAGGCCATCCGGCTTCTTGGCAGCCACCCGGAACATTATTATGAACTGATCTTCATGGATATCCAGATGCCAGTCCTAAATGGTTACGAGACCACAGAGAGCATTCGTGCCGGGGAAAGCGATTACTGGAAAAATATTCCGGTGATCGCCATGACAGCCAATGTCTTTCCAGAGGATGAAAACCGGGCAGCAGAGTGTGGAATGAGTGGCTATATTACCAAGCCTATCGATATGGAGGTTATTTATTCTGTGCTTGAAAAATGGCTCCTAAAGAACTATAATAGCTAATGCGTTTGAAAGGGGCTTTCTGTAGAAAGCCCTTTTAGACACGATTTTGTGCATTTTATATAGAAATGTGTCTATACGTAGGAGAAAGCTGCGGCAGAGAGAAAATTTTGCGGACAGTTTGAATGAGAGATGAGGGAGCGGTAGAGGTGAGTAAGAACAAGTACGAAATTGATATGTGTAACGGGACTATTATGGACAAGCTGATTTCTTTTGCGATTCCATTGATGGTCTCTGGAATTTTGCAGCTGATGTTTAATGCTGTGGATATTATCGTGGTGGGACGCTTTTCCGGCAGCCAGGCGCTTGCAGCAGTTGGTTCTACTACGGCGCTGATCAATATGTTTATCAATTTTTTTATTGGTATTTCCCTTGGCGCCAATGTTCTGGCTGCCAGATTTTATGCAGCAGGGAAACACAAGGAGATGTCTGAGACTGTGCATACAGCCATTACCCTGGCACTGATCAGCGGGGTGTTTATGGCGGTGTTCGGGCTCGTTTTTTCCAGATTTGCGCTGGAGCTTATGGGAACGCCGGATGATGTAATTGGACAGTCTGCCTTGTATATGCGGATTTATTTCCTGGGAATGCCGTTTTTTATGCTTTATAACTATGGTGCGGCGATTCTCCGTGCTGTGGGAGATACCAGGCGGCCCCTGGTGTTTCTGATCGTGGCAGGTGTGACCAACGCATTGCTGAATATGTTTCTGGTAATTGTATTTCATATGGGAGTGGCAGGTGTTGCCATTGCCACGGTGATATCCCAGCTGATTTCCTGTTTTCTGGTGCTCCGCTGCCTGTATCAGACTGAGAGCAGCTATCAGCTTCGGTTTTCCAGGCTGTGTATTAAGAAATGTTATCTGATACAGATCTTCCAGGTGGGGATCCCGGCAGGGGTGCAGAGTACGGTTATTAATTTTTCCAATGTGCTTTTACAGTCCTCCGTAAACTCTTTTGGATCCACTGCCATGGCTGGATATACGGCGGCGAATAATATTCTGGGATTTTTGTATGCGTCTGTAAATGCAGTCACCCAGGCCTGCATGAGCTTTACCAGCCAGAATTATGGTGTGGGAAAATATAAGCGGATGGACCGGGTGCTGCTGGATTGCGGGATTTTGTCCTTTGTGATCGCTTTGGTGCTGGGCTGCGGTTCTTATATATTGGGCGGTGAGATTTTGAAGATTTATACAGAGGACGCAGAGGTGATCCGATGCGGCGTGGAGATCCTTTCTATTACGACAGTGCCTTATTTCCTCTGTGGGATCATGGATCTTTTTCCTGGAGCTCTTCGGGGAATGGGGCATTCTGGTGTGCCCATGATCCTTTCCATTATTGGTACTGTTGGTACCAGGATCCTGTGGATTTTCTGGGTGTTCCCACAGCATAGATCTTTATATACCCTGTTTATTTCCTATCCGGCCTCCTGGGCGATCACCATTGCAATGCAGGTGGTGTGTTTTGTGCTGGTGAGACGGAAGGTGCATGGGCAGCTGAAAGGAGCTGCGAAGGCGGCGTAACCGCTGCGAAGGCTTTGAATGAAGCCTGTAGGATGAAATCTGTTTTTGATTAAAAAGTCGGTGGTTTATGGTGGCAAATGTGCTGTAAGCTGGCGGCTTTTTATATTTATGCGGGCAACGGGGCAAAATTTGCAGAGCATAGTTTGCTGTTATTTGCAGTACTATTTTTGTTATTTCACCAATTGACGGAATTTTTAAACATGGATATAATAACCACGAAAAACTTATTCTTTTTTTATGGGCAAATGACAATATATGAGGAGTGTGACCGAAATTGAACGACATGAAGCGGCTTTTAAAGTATGCCGGACCGTATAAAAAGGACATGATTCTGGGAGCTCTGCTGGTTCTTATTGAGACCTGCTTTGAGCTGTTTATTCCCATTATGATCGCGGATCTTATTGATGTGGGAGTGGCGAATCATGATCTTTCCTATATTTATGGAAAAGGAGTGCAGATGGTCTTCTGCGCGCTGATGGCGCTGATCACCGGGCTTTTGTATGCACATTTTGCGGCGAAGGCTGCTTACGGCTGGGGTGCGGAAATCCGAAAAGCGGAGTATGCCAAGGTGCAGCAGTATGCGTTTTCCAATCTGGATCATTTTCTGACTTCCTCCTTGATCACCCGAATGACCACAGATGTGACGGTGCTTCAGAATATGGTGAATGCTGGATTTCGTCCGGTGACAAGAGGCCCGTCACTTCTGGTGATGGGAATTCTTCTTTCCTTCTGGATAAGTCCCAGGCTGGCCGTTGTTTTCCTGGTGTGTATTCCGGTGCTGGGTGGGGTACTGTTCTGGATCGTGACCAGGGTGGCGCCTATGTATACCAGACTGCAGGGCATTATGGACCGGCTGAACCGGGTGGTACAGGAAGGGCTGACTGCCATTCGCGCGGTAAAAGCTTTTGTCAGGGATGAATATGAGGAGGAAAAATTCGGGGAGGTCAATACAGATCTTACCAGTTCCTCGGAGACGACCTTTCATTATGCGGTGCTGAACCTGCCGGCATTTCAGGCTGTGATGTACAGTGCTATTGTGCTGATCATGTGGTTTGGAGGAAATATGATCCTGAAATCCAATCTGGCGGTTGGTGATCTGACTGGCTTTCTCAGCTATGTTATGCAGATTATGAACTCTCTGATGATGATTGCAAACGTGTTTCTTCTGCTTACCCGTTCTCTTGCCAGTGCCCATCGAATTGCGGAAGTGCTGGATGAGGATGTGGAGCTGACATCTCCGGAAAATGGAATTGGGAAAGTGGCAGATGGAAGGGTTGAATTTGAAAACGTTTCCTTTAAATACCATAAGGATGCCAGAGCGTATGCCCTTTCCGGAGTAAAGCTCCAGATCCCGTCTGGCCAGACAGTTGGGATCCTGGGTGGTACCGGCGCGTCCAAGACAACTCTGGTGCAGCTGATCCCAAGGCTGTATGACGCTACAGAGGGTGTTGTAAAGGTTGCGGGAAAGGATGTACGGGAGTATGATCTGCATGCGCTTCGTGATGCAGTTGGGATTATTTTGCAGAAAAATGTGCTGTTTTCCGGTACTGTGAGGGACAATCTGCGGTGGGGAAATCCACAGGCCACAGATGAGGAAATCTGGGAGGCGTGCAGGGCTGCCTGTGCGGATGAATTTTTAAGCCATATGCCAGAGGGACTTGATTCCATGCTGGAGCAGGGGGCAGGTAACCTTTCCGGCGGCCAGAAGCAAAGGCTGTGTATTGCCAGGGCACTGGTTGGAAAGGCGAAGATCCTGATCTTTGATGACTCTACAAGTGCTGTGGATACGGCAACGGAGAAGAAAATCCGGGAGGCACTGGCGGCCCGTAAGGATGTGACGAAGCTTATCATTGCCCAGAGGATCACTTCTGTGATGAATACGGATCAGATTGTGATTTTGGAAGATGGTAAGGTGCATTGTACTGGGCGGCATAAAGAACTGCTGGCTCATGATCCGATTTATCAGGAGATTTACAGGTCACAGATGAGTGGAGAGCAGGAGAATGAGATAGAGGAAAACAGACGGCAGAACGAGAAGATGCAAATGCCTGAAACACAGGAGAAGCGTTTACAGAAGGATGCGCAGTGTGTTGGAATAAAGGATGAATTTGTAAGTGAAGCTTGTGAAAGGAGGGGAGAGTAATGGCAGCGGGAACCTATAGCGGCAAGAAACCAGAGAACATGAAGAAGACAGTGGGTTATTTCCTCTCCTATATGGGAAGGCACAAGCGGATGTTGTTTGTAGTGGCCATTTTAGTTTCAGTCAGCGCCTTGTGCAACCTTCTTGGAACCTATATGATCCGTCCGGTTGTCAACGGCCTGGCGGATGGAAATGTGCGCACACTGTTAAAAGGAGTGCTGGTGGCAGCAACGATTTTTGCCACTGGTGCGCTGGCTGCCTGGGGATATTCCCAGACGATGGTGAAGGCATCCCAGAAGATTTTGTTTGATATCCGAAGAGACCTTTTTTCCCATATCCAGACCTTGCCCTTGAAATTCTTTGATAGCAACGGACATGGGGACATTATGAGTCTTTTTACCAATGATATTGATACCATTTCCGATGCCCTGAACAACAGCTTTGCCATGGTGATCCAGAGCTTTATCCAGATGGTGGGAACCCTGACCATTCTTTATGTGCTGAACTGGCGGCTTTCCATTATTGTGACGGTGTGTTATGGGATCATGCTGTGGTATATTAAATTCAGCGGCAGCAGGAGCAAAACTTATTATGCCAGGCAGCAGAACAGCCTTGGGGCGTTGAACAGCTTTATTGAGGAAATAATCAGCGGGCAGAAGGTGGTGAAGGTATTTAACCACGAGGATGCCAGCTTCCAGGAATTTTGTGAGAAAAATGAGGTGCTCCGCCAGGCGGGAACCGGAGCCCAGGGCTATGTGGCGACTATGGTGCCGGTGGTGGTGAGTATTTCTTATATTAACTGTGCAATTGTGGCAGTACTGGGAGGACTTCTGGTACTGCAGGGGAAGGCAGACCTGGGAAGTCTGGCCAGCTATCTGGTGTTGGTCCGCCAGGCGGCGCTTCCCATCAACCAGTTTACCCAGCAGAGCAATTTCCTTCTGGCGGCGCTGGCTGGTGCGGAGCGTGTGTTTCAGGTAATGGATCTGGAGCCGGAAGTGGACGAAGGAAAGGTGGAACTGGTCCGGGCAAGGATCCAGAATGGAAAACTGGTTCTTTGTGAAAAGGAAAATGGAAAGAGTACGCGCAATGGAGAAGCTGATTCAAAATCTACAATCGATGGTTCTGCTACATTTTCGGAAGTGGAAAATGCAGTTGTCTGGGCCTGGAAGAAGACGGATGGAGAGCTGGTACCGTTGAGAGGGGATGTCCGTTTCGAGCATGTGGATTTCGGCTATGATTCTGAACGGATGATTTTGAAGGATATCAGCCTGTACGCAAAGCCAGGGCAGAAGATCGCCTTCGTAGGCTCCACAGGCGCAGGCAAGACCACCATCACCAATTTGATCAACCGTTTCTATGATGTGCAGGGCGGTTCCGTTGTTTATGATGGGATTGATGTGCGGGAGATCTGCAAAGAATCCCTTCGTCATTCCCTGGGAATCGTTCTCCAGGACACGCATCTGTTTACAGGGACTGTAGCAGACAATATCCGCTTCGGCAAGCTGGATGCTACCCAGGAGGAAATTGAGAAGGCGGCGAAGATCGCCAACGCAGATTCCTTTATCCGCCGTCTGCCCCAGGGGTATGATACCATGGTAACCTCCGACGGCGCCCAGTTGTCCCAGGGACAGCGACAGCTTCTGGCCATTGCCAGAGCGGCCGTAGCCGATCCTCCGGTACTGATCCTGGATGAGGCTACGTCCTCTGTAGATACCCGTACAGAGGCACTGATCCAGCGGGGCATGGACCAGCTGATGGAAGGCAGAACTGTCTTTGTGATCGCCCACAGGCTTAGTACAGTGCGCAATTCCAATGCCATTATGGTGCTGGAGCAGGGCAAGATTGTGGAGCGGGGGGATCATGATGACCTGTTGGAGCAGAAGGGAAAATATTATCAGTTGTATCATGGGATGTTCGAGCTGAGCTGAGGACGATAAGGTTAAGGGATTGGTTGAGGGTGTGGAAAAAAGAAATCTGGAAGCTTCCGGCGCCTTTTCATGGCGGTTAGAACGGTAAGAGCCAGGGAAAAGCGAAACGCTTTCCCTGGCTCGATTTAACTTCCGTTCCCTCTGAGCTTCACGGAAGATACGATATAATTGAGTTTAAATTAAGTTTGATATGATTCTGTCTCCCTCTTTGGCACCAGCTTCCTCCCATTAAAGCGGTGTGGAGTTATTTGTGGATGCAGGTTGTGAATGTGTTGGTATTGACTAATTCACCAAAAACAATGTCATTACATTTTTTACAACGTTTTGCCTTATAAGTTCGTACGACACAACCTCCATTGCTTTTTGATGAATGTGTTTCAGCATATCCACTCTCATATACATGAGTACAGATAATTGCTCGAGTTTCAGATGTATTTGCATCTATTGAAATAGTGGAACTGTCTGGAGCGGTAAAATAAATTCGCGAATCTGTCCATGAATTATCGCTTCCCTGATTATTACTGAATTCTACTGATTCAAATGTTGCCATAGTAGTATTTTCAGCAGTTCTAGTTGTCTGCATCGGTGCATACGCAAACACCGTGCTTCCACTCAAAATCACTGAACCCAAAATCGCCGCAACAGTTTCAATCTTAGACACCTTTCTATTTCTTGCCATAATCAATTCCACTCTCCTTTTTATAGTTTGTTTCTTTCCCCCGAAGTTGCTTCTCCAGACTACAGGAACCTGTCTGGTTTTGCCAGAATGCGTGACGAGGGCGGCCGCATAAGCTTTGCAGTCTTGCAAGGTAAAACCTTCTGTGGCTGCTTCATCTGCAATGTATTCGGAAAATCTGGTGTAGAGTAAAAGCGTAAGCAAAGTTAACGGGTTATAAAAATGAAGGCAAATGGCTAACAAGCAGAGCAGTTTTACCAACGAGTCATGGCTGCGCAGGTGTGAATATTCATGTCGTATGATCATTTCTGACAGTCTGGAATCTTCAAGGCTTTCCGGAACTACGATAAAAGGTCTCACGAAACCAATCGTATACGGTGAGCCGATTTGTGGAGAAATGCGGTATTCCACATCTCCGGTTCCAGACAGGAAGCAGGTTCTCTTTTCGGTAATTCTTTTCAGCTTTCGCGTGAGCTGATGGTACTTTACGAACTGATAAATGCTGAAACCGGTTAAAAGAAACAGCCAGCATAATACGATCATAAGAGCCCAGTCAGACATCCAAATAGAGATTCCGTGGTAAGAAAGTGCTTCTTTATTGTCAAAATTTACATAGTCCACAATCACATCTAGAGAGTCGGTACTCTCCAGCACATCCAAAGGCATAAGATATTTTATCAGTTGAAATGGTATCAAATACCCCGCCAGACTCAGAAACACCAGGTCCCGGCCAAGCCGGTAGGAAAAGTTTTTCCGTCTGATCATCATCAGCAGGACACAGAGCACTAATGGCAAAGTGCCTGCTATACCCATACAGATTAAAAGCATGCAAGTCCCTCTCTTAAAATTTGTTACGGTTCACTTTGTGACCAATAACTAAAATTTGTCTATAAATTCTAGTAAGTCCCTCTGCTCATCCTCGCTGAGCTTTCCGTCCTCAGCAAAAGCACAAAACAGACAGGTAAGAGAATCTTTGAACTCCTTGGCTGCTTCCAAAGAGCCCCCGCAGCTGGATTTCTGGTATGCCAGAATGCTTTCCCTGAAATTCCGGATCAGCTGGTTTTTCTTTTCTAATTTGCGGTGCAAGTACAAATTATGTGCGAAAAAACCAAAGGCGATCAACGGAAAACCAAAGGATAAGACAATGGCCTTCACCAGATAAAAGGTTGCAGCTGGCTGCTCAAAAGTTGGAATTCCACTAATCATACAGATCAGCAGCGAGCATCCGGTAAAAATCACAAAGAAAATACCGGACAGTGTTAAAATTATTTTTTTCATTAAGGACCTCCTCATTCTACGTAGAAGCGGGATTGTGAAATAATTTTATTTCTTGCTCCCTTCACTATATATACGAAAAACGGGAGAAGAAATAACACGAAATTTGAAATTTTTTTGTAAAAATTTTCGGGTAAGGTAAAATATATGCTATAATGGGCTTCGAAAGGCTGAATTAGGCGTATACAATTAATAGCAGAAAAAGATTGTATAGTGGCTGCCTGACTAATAGTCATGTAAAAAAAGCAGCATCACAGAACGGGACATTTCAGCCATAAAAAGACGAAAAGCTGATTGCTGCAAGCAATAGCAGCATTATTAATAATGAACAAAGGAGAATTGCAATGCCTAAATTTCTTATTATCGACGGTTCCTCCATGCTGTCTACCTCCTACTATGGAAACCTGCCCAAATCCATCCTTTTCGCAAAAACAGACGAAGAGAAGGAGAGACACTACCAGGAGATTTTACACACCTCCGATGGAAAATATACCAACGCCATGTTTACCATGCTCCGCACCCTTCTGGCAGTCTATAAGAAGGTGAAGCCAGAATACGTAGCATTTACCTTCGATATGACAAGGGATACCTTCCGCCGTACCCAGCTCGGTGCAGATTTTTACAAATCTAACCGTAAGGAGACGGCACAGCCTTTAAAGGAGCAATTCGTCCAGATGGAAGAGTTCCTGAAGGTCATCGGCTGCCCGGTATTTATGAGCCCGAAGTATGAGGCAGATGACTATGCAGCCTCCCTGGTGGAGAAATTCCAGGGACCAGAGCTTCAGACTTATGTACTGACCAAGGATCACGATTATTTCCAGCTGGTAAGCCCCTATACCCGTATGTGGAGAGTGGTAACCAAGGATAAGCTGGAAACCTTAAAAGATGCCTATGGCCTTTATGGAAAAGATGCTTACGAGGCCCTTCCGTCCAACGTGTTTGAATATACCCCGGAAACTGTACATTCTGAGGAGGGCGTATACCCGGAGCAGATCCCGGTGCTTCTTGCGATCACAGGCGACCCGGGAGATGGTATTCCTGGCTGTAAGGGTGTTTCCTCAGCTGCCGCACCACTAGTGGAAGAGTACAAGACATTGGATGCAATTTACCAGGTAATTGAGGAATGCGAAGGCGCAGCTAAGAAAGAAAAAGAATTAAATACTTTCTGGAAAGAAAATCTGGGAATCAGCAGAAGCCCGCTAAAAGCGCTGAAAACGAATAAAGAGATGGTCTACTTAAGCGAACAGCTTGCCACTATGAAACGCGATATTGAAATCCAGGAAAGTCTGGATGACATGCGGCTGAATATCAATATGGATGAATTAGTGAAACAGCTAAAAGCATATGAAATGAACAGTATTCTGGCAGAAGTTGAGAAACTGAAGACGGAAAGTTAAGAAAAATAAAAAAGAGAACCGAATGAATTACAAGTGGTGTGGCTGTTTATTAAAACAAAATAAAATACACAAGTAATTATTGGGTTCTCTTTTATTTTACGCGAATCCTGCATGAGAATCTGGCGTTCGCCGTGATAACAAGTCTGGTTTGCAATCTTGTTTTGTGGTGCTTATCAAGGTTATAGGGTTATAACCCTTCCTTTACCAATTTCCCATTCTCTAGCTGCAGGATCCTCTGATTACTGCTTCCCCGAAACTGAAGGGAAATGTCCTTCAGTTCCTGAATAAACTCCCCATCCACCAGAATATCAATGCAGGAGAGCATGCGGTCTGTGTACGGTGTGTAAATCCTGCTGCCTGGAATCATATCTTTGTCGAAAAGATAGCCTGAATAGCACCAGATGGATTTATTCGGATAAGTGCGTCTGATTGCTTCCAGAAGATCCGCAAGTATCGGCTGGTTCTCCGGCTCAAAGGGCTCGCCGCCAAGAAGGGAAAAGCCCTCGATATAAGACGGAGAGAGCAGTTCCAGAATCTTATCCTGTGTTTCCTGGGTAAATGGCTCTCCGTAATTAAAATCCCATGTAGGGGCGTTAAAACAGCCTTTGCAGTGGTGCCTGCAGCCTGACACGAACAGGCTGACCCGCACGCCAGTGCCGTCTGCGATATCGTAGGATTTGATGTTTCCGTAGTTCATAATTAAGTTCCTCATTTCATCCTATGCTGAGCCGTTAAACATATTATTGCATAAGATGCGCTTTTTATCAGTAAAATTGTATAAAAGAAATTGCTTCGCCCTACATTGCAGAATTTATTTTACAGGTGTAATACGCGGTCCTTGATCTCCTGGGTACGTCCCTGGTTCCAGAACTGGGTGCCAATGTAGCCACAGGTTCTTCGGGCAACACTCATCTTATCCTGATTGCGGTTGCCGCAGTTCGGGCACTCCCAGATCAGCTTGCCGTTCTCATCCTCTTTGATCTGGATCTCTCCGTCATATCCGCAGACATCACAGAAATCACTCTTGGTATTCAGCTCTGCATACATGATGTTATCATAGATAAACTTCATAACAGAGAGAACTGCCGGAATATTCTGCTTCATATTCGGAACTTCCACGTAGCTGATGGCTCCTCCTGGGGAAAGCTTCTGGAATTCGGACTCGAATTTCAGTTTGGAGAAAGCATCGATCTCTTCGGTAACGTGAACGTGATAGCTGTTTGTAATGTAGTTTTTATCGGTAACCCCTGGAATGATGCCAAAACGCTTCTGCAGGCATTTGGAAAAACGGTAGGTGGTGGACTCCATTGGAGTACCGTATACAGAGTAGCTGATGTTCTCAGCTGCTTTCCACTGGGCGCACTTGTCATTGAGACGCTGCATAACCTTCATGGCAAATGGACGAACCTCCGGATCGGTATGGGGCCTGCCGTACATTCTCATGCACATTTCGTGAAGTCCTGCATATCCAAGTGAGATTGTGGAATATCCATCGTAAAGGAGCTTGTCAATGGTCTCCCCCTTCTTAAGACGGGCAAGAGCACCGTACTGCCACAGAATCGGGGCAACATCGGAAACAGTGCCAAGAAGACGCTCATGTCTGCAGCGGAGTGCTCTGTGGCAAAGCTCCAGACGCTCTTCCAAGATCTCCCAGAATTTATCAAAATTGCCCTCTGAGGAGCAGGCTACATCCACAAGGTTGATGGTAACAACACCCTGGTTGAAACGGCCATAGAACTTGTAAGAGCCGTCCGGGTTCTTCTGTTTCTCTTCAACGGTAAGGAAGGAACGGCATCCCATACAGGTGTAAACATTGCCATTCTTTAACTGGCGCATGATCTTGGCGGAAATGTAATCCGGAACCATACGCTTGGCCGTACATTTGGCAGCGAGCTCAGTAAGATACCAGTACTTGGAATCCTCGTGGATGTTATCCTCGTCTAATACATAGATCAGCTTCGGGAAAGCAGGGGTGATCCATGCACCACGTTCGTTCTTAACGCCCTGCATACGCTGCTTCATTACTTCCTCAATGATCATTGCCAGGTCGTCACGGGTACGTCCCTCCGGAACCTCGTCAAGATACATGAACATAGTTACAAACGGAGCCTGTCCGTTACAGGTCATAAGGGTGATCAGCTGATACTGGATGGTCTGGATACCGCTCTGGATCTCGTCCTTCAGTCTGCGCTCGGATACCTTCTGGATGATCTCATCATCAAGGGACTCGCCGCAGGCCTTGCGCTCCTCGATCACTTTGTTGCGAATCTTCTGGCGGCTGATGTCTACAAATGGAGCCAGGTGGGAGAGTGAGAAGGACTGTCCACCGTACTGGTTACTTGCTACCTGTGCAACGATCTGTGTGGTAACGTTGCAGGCAGTGAAGAAGCTGTGTGGCTTCTCAATCAGTGTCTGGCTGATCACAGTGCCGTTCTGGAGCATATCCTGAAGATTGATCAGGTCACAGTTATGCTCACGCTGTGCATAGTAATCGGAATCGTGGAAATGGATGATTCCCTCGTTATGGGCCTTTACGATCTCCTCCGGAAGAAGAACACGCATGGTCAGATCCTTGCTGACCTCGCCTGCCATGTAATCACGCTGGGTGGAATTAATGGTCGGGTTCTTATTGGAGTTCTCCTGCTTGGCATTCTCATTGATCTGGTCAAGAAGAGCAAGGATGCTGTCGTCTGTGGTATTGGACTTGCGGGTAAGCTCTCGCTTGTAGCGGTAGCGCACATATTTCTGGGCTACCTCGTAGCCGCGCATCTCCATGATCCCGGTCTCAACCATATCCTGGATATCTTCTACATTTACTGCGTGGGAGGATTCCAGGGCACGAGTTGCGATCATGTCAGCAAGTGCCGTGATCTGGTAATGGCTCAGCCGGTGAAGCTTGGGAACCTCCTCATTCGCTTTTTCGACGGCGTTGATGATCTTCGCCTTATCAAAAATAACTTCCACGCCATTTCGTTTAATGACGTTTGCATTGACCTCAGTACTCATTCTTTCAAATCCCTCCATATATTGTGTTCAAAAAATAATCACATACTAGATGTTGTGCACTATCAATATTACAGTATTCTACAGAAAAGTCAAGGTGAAAACCATTGATTTTAAAAATCTGTGAAATGTGCTGAAATTTCATGGGCAGAACAGGGAAATAATCCGGTCATACCCTGTATAGAGTTCCCGAAATGTGTGAATTAATCACGATTCTTCACTATGTGAAATTTTACAGTGTACAATAAAATAGTTACTGTGAACAATGTTCGCAGTAACACAGGAAAAATGCTGCCATGCAGAAAGCCTTTTTCAAACAGGCTCCAGCTGCGGCGCGGTGTCCAAAAGGATATTTGTCGTGCCATGGCTTCTGTTTTTTACAGATAGTGGCATAAACAAAGGGCTGCCATGGGCAACCCTTTCTCGCGTCCGCATCTTTCTCTATTATACTTGGAAAAAAATAAAAATCAACCCTTGACACCACCAGAAGTGAGTCCTCCAACCAGATTTTTTTCGATTCCAACGAACAGAATTACAACTGGAACGATTGCATAGAGGGAAGCAGCAAACAGATACTGCCACTCGATCATATTGTAACCGTTGAAAATATTGATACCAACGGTGAGAGGCTTGAAGGTATCGGTAGAGATCAGTGTCAGTGCCACGGTATATTCGTTCCAGGCGTTGATAAAGACGAAAATAAGCGCTGTGACGATACCAGGTGCAGCAACCGGCAGAAGGATCCTTAAAAGGGCGTGTACACGGTTACAGCCGTCAATGGTGGCCGCCTGCTCCATCTCCGGGGAGATGCTCAGGAAGGTACCGCGGAGCAGCCAGATGGCAAATGCCTGGTTAAATGCAGCATTGATAAAAATAAGTCCGATAATACTGTTGGTAAGATGGAAAGCCATCATAACCTTGTAGATACCGATCAGAAGTACAACTGGTGCAAACATCTGGGAAACAATAACAAATCCCAGAAAAGCGGCCTGGCCTTTGAATTTCATTCTGGACAGGGCATAAGCAGCCGGAATGCCGCAGAGCATAGCCAGAAGAGTGGAGCCGCCTGCAATTACAATGGAGTTCAGCATGTAATTGCTCATTGGTGCCAGCTTCCACACATCTGTGAAGTTGGACCAGATTGCCTTGATGGGGAAAATGGTTCCATTCATGGAGAAAATCTCTGCACGGCTCTTAAGGGCAGTACAGATAGTTACAAAATAAGGATATAACGTAAAGAGACAGATCGCGACGATCACTACATATAGTAAAACACGCAAAATTGTGTCCTTCGTATTTTTTTCTTAAACGTAATGAAATGCAAGAGTACGGGATTGGCAAATGAGGACAAATCTGGACAATCATTTGGTTAAAATGTGGTTTGACATTTTATAGAAAAATATTATACAATGTCATTTAAATGGGAAACTTTATGAGCATTCAGATTTAGAAGGTAAAGTTTTCAAAGGATAATAAAGGAAGGGAGTGTGCAGCAAAGAGAAGTGGCATACAGATTGCGGGAATGATTTTTCAAACACGCTCTAGTGCCCAGACTGCTGCAGATCATAAAATGGAAGAATTATACGCTGCAATTGAGAAAAAAATCAAAGCTTCCGGTTATCCGCGTGAGATTTCCGGTGCAGATGTGTATGATGATATCTGCGACCAGATCGAGGGAAAAGAGAACGGAAGCTATATTCTGCTGTCCAAGTTTGAGGATGATGTAATCTTTGAGTATCATATCACGGTAATGGATGATGATTTTAATCTCGGGGTTCTTACCATGCGTACGCCTGAGGGAGTATTTGAGACCGATTTTGATGAATAAAAGAACTATTCAGACACGCTCTGGCAGAAGAGTTTGCCATACGAAATATCCTGTAAGGTAAGAAATCAGGAAGAGTCTGGATTAAGAAATACCAAAATACAATATTAAGAAATACATAGAAAGTGTGCATAGAATGAAAGTATTGGAAATTATTTTGCCCGTACTGGTGATGATTCTTCTGGGCATGGCCTGCAAGCGGCTGAAACTGCTGGATCAGAATGGAATTAACAATATGAAGCTTCTGGTGACCCAGATCATGCTTCCTGTGGCAATTTTCCATGCCCTTGCTACGTCAGAATATAATAAAGAAACCGGAATTCTGGTTGGAATCATGTTTGTAATGCTGGTTGTTTCCTTTAGCATCGGTTTTTTACTCCGCCCGCTTATGCCGGCAGAGCGTTACCAGAAATATCTGCCCTTTATGGTCAGTGTATACGAAGGCGGTTCCATGGCCTATCCTTTATATACCAGCCTTTGCGGAGCGGAGAATCTTTCCCAGATCGCTGTGCTGGATATTGCAGGTCTTCTGTTTGGCTTTAGTGTCTATATGGGAATGCTCGGACAGGTGGAAAACGGGGAAAAGATCGATCCGGGAAAACTGTTTTCCAGTGCAATACGTACACCGGCGTTTATTGCAAGTGTGCTGGGAATCATTGCCGGACTTACCGGTGTGGTGCAGAAGCTTCTTGCCGGACCGTTTGCAGGTACCTATACAAGTGTGGAGAACATTCTCACCACTTCCATAACCTCAGTTATTCTGCTGGTGGTAGGATTCAGCATTGAATTTGATAAGAAACTTCTTTCCCCATGTATCAGGACCATTGTACTTCGTATTCTTCTTCAGGCAGTCATGATCGGGGGAGTGCTGCTGGCAATACATTACATAGTGGGGGATCATCTGCTTTTGAACCTTGCAGTGATCAGCTACATGTCCGCTCCAGCCACATTCAGTATGCAGACCTTCCTGAAGAGTGAGGATGGAAGCGCTTATGTTTCCACCACCAATTCTCTGTATTGCCTGATATCCATACTGGTGTATGTGGTCATGGCATTTGTAGTTTATTGATGCAGAAAAAGAAAGCTTCAGACAGTATCATTTCTGATATTGTTCTGCAGCTTTCTTTTTTTGTTGGATTCGGGGAAAATATACCGCAAAGTGGGGCGTGCAGATTGCGGGAATGATTTTTTCGACACGTTCCAGAGCGTGTCTGCATGAAACCTCTCTGCTTTGGTTATGGATGGGAAACGGCTGTTTTCTGTATGCGCAGCATAATTTTTGCAGTAAAAACACCATTTTCATAAGTGAAGCTGCTGTCTCCTCCGTTTTTTTCTGCAATGTGGCGGACAGACTGGATTCCCACTCCGTTTCCGGGACGCTTGGACGACTGGAAAATATGATTTTTCTCCTGTATTTTCCCTTCAAAGGTATTTTCCACCTGGATCAGGAGAAGGTGCTTATGATGAAGGTAAACCTCTGCATGGATTCTCCTGTTGGAAGACTTTGCTTTCAGGCTGGCTTCCAGAGCATTTTCCAGAAGGTTGGAGAGAACCAGGCACATATCAATCTGGTCTATGGAAATGTGGGCTGGCAGATCTGCCTTTGCCTGGAAAGGAATGTTCTCCCGTTTTGCCAGAGCGGCATAATGGCTGATTACGCTGTCAGCCGCCTGGTTTTCACAAAAATGCAGGTTGTAGTCTGGGATTTTACTGTTTGCATTGGAAAGATATTCTTTTATTTTTTCCAGATCTCCCTTTTCAGCCAGGGAAGAAAGCTGCAAAAAGTGATGGCGGATATCATGTCGTGCCTGTCTTGCCTCCTCTATGGCAGAGCAAAGGTTCTCATATCGTGCCTGCTGAAGGGAGAGAAAATGGTTTTCCTGCTGAAGCCTTGCATTTTTATTCAGGCTGTTGGCCATCATAAGAAACATTGTGTAAAACAGCATGAGAATTATAAGAAGCACCAGGCTGATCACAATGTAGCCCTGCAAAATACGTCCGGTATACAGAGTTCCCTCATATTTGGGAATCATAAACAGGTTCAGACCTATAAAAATCAGTGGCAGTATCCAGAAAACATACCAGGTCTGGGCTAAATTTTCGTCTTCAATCATAGTGCGGGCTGCATGGGAGGCCGGGTACCAGGCGGCAGCAACGAACAGCAGACATATTACATTGTAAAAAATACCGGCACTGGTGTGAAACCAGATCTCTGTTTCCGGAAGTCCAAGTCTTTCTGCCACAATGGCATTTACTGCTCTGGAAAGGCTGTTTACACAGGCAAAGACCGCACATACTGCCAGAAAAATGCTGCCGGATTTCCAGATAGAGATAGTCAGGCTTTTGTGATAGATCAGCATCAGTACCAGCAGAGAGGGAAAAAGCACTGAGCTGGTAGGGATGTTAAGAAAGTAACAAAATCCTCCTTCCAGGAGACAGATCCCTGCAAGAAGAGGTGCAAGCCATGCAGCCAGCCTGCCAGGTGGTTGTTTCAGATATGTCTGTACCGGCAGATAGGCAAGGAGCAGACCGGAAATCATTACAGTAAGCTCCAGAACAGGTCTTAATATTGTATTCATATTCAATGTCCCCTTTGAAACAGAAAATCCATAAAAGTCTGTCGTGCATTTTTGACCAGCTTCCGGCTGACGGAAATCCGGGTTTCATCGTCCAGGATAAACAGGGCTCCATCAAAATCAACAGCATGATCCAGATTGATCACAACGCCTCTGCTGCAAAGATAAAATCTTGGATCCATTTTCAGGGATGCAGTAAAGGCTTCGAAGGACTGGCGGGTGATCAACTCTTTGCCGCCAGTGGTGTGAATATGGATCATATGGGAAAAATGTTCTGCGTATATAATATGTCGAAACGGAACCTGCACATTGCTTCCGTTTACTTTTATATCTATGTATTTTCCAGAATCCGGGATCCGGGAAAGCACCTCATCGATCAGGTCTGAAATTTCATTTTCAGGATATGGCTTCACAAGGTAGTGCATGGCACGGACTTTGAACCCATCCAGAGCATGGTCCGTGGAAGTGGTAGTAAAAATTAAAAGTGCATCAGAGTCAAATGCCCGAAGTTCTCTGGCGGTCTCAATCCCGTTTGCACCATTCATATAGATGTCCAGAAAAACGACGGTGAAAGGACGTTCCTTTGCCGCAATCAGAAAATCTTCTCCATTTTCAAATTCAAATAAATTTACGTGAATCCCACGTCTGGAAAGCTGGTTCGTCAGTATGTCTGCGAGCTTGTCACGCTCTTCTTTAATGTCATCAACAATTGCAATTCTCATAATGGTTTCCTTTGTTTAGTGATAGGTTTATTATATTACCATTCGTGTCATTTTCCAACACTTTGTGACAGAATTATTGAAATATGATGTGGTTTAATTATAATAAACCTATGACTATCAAATCTGGTACCATTTAATTTCGTTTGCATCCATATGAAGCGGGAAGCTGCTGCCATCTCCTTTATAGACGACTGTATCCTGTGGTTCGTAAGTATTGTTTACGACACAGTACTTGCCATTCTTTACATAAGCGTGGACCTCTACATTATAATTGGTGGAATACCATCGGTTCAGTTCGTCCTCGGCAGATGCAGACCAGAGAACCGCACGGTAGAGTACACGGCTGTTTCTGAAGCTGTATGGAAGTCCGCTGATGTAAACACCGCGGCCTTTTCCAAAGGTTTTTACTGCCATCTGTACCTCATGGTCATTCTGGATCAGGATCCGGGTTTCCGGAAGTGCAAAAATGTTCTTTTTGCCCTCACCGAAGTCCACATCACCTTCTGCATCAGCCAGAATAAAGTGGTCTCTGTGTTCCTCCCAGTTGTATTTATCGGTATTTAAATTGAAGCCTCTTTCTTCTTCCACACCCAGTACATCATCCAGCTGGAAGAATTTTCCCTGCCACTGATGAGCTGCAGGCTGACCAACACCGATGAATCCGCCTCCATTGTAAACGAACTCTTTCACAGCAGTAATGATCGTCTCATTTACCCAGTACTCACCACCACTCTGTGCAGTATCAGCGTCACCAACATTGATTACAACGTCAAATTTCTTCAACAGATCCTTATCTGCCAGAATGTCGTCAAAGCTGATAAAAGAAACGTCAAATGGTGCACCGCTTAATGCCTCAATTATTCCAAAATAGGAATAATTCTGTTTATAATAAATTGCGTGATGTACCATGTGGTTACCCCAGGAACGCATACGCCCCCAGCAGTTTAACACGGCAACACGCTTCACACAGTATGGAGTCACACCCTGGATATTGTCATAGAGAG
>OLRJ01000812.1_pt1 | contig 29624 bp, 25 predicted proteins | sample 1672741 | NCBI WGS metagenome assembly OLRJ01 (sample SAMEA3136719, study PRJEB25190) | human gut metagenome | biome: human gut; feature: human-associated habitat; material: faeces | place: Austria | collected 2013
ATGCCCGTCTTCTTATTCACCCGGACTTTGGCCTCGGGGCAGATGCGATTTTACCAGACAGGCGGATGATCGTGTCTACACTGAATAAGCAGGTGATCAGGCGCAGGCTTCTGGAAGAAAGTCTGGGAGAGGAAATCCGTGTTCTTTATGTTGCGTTGACAAGAGCTAAGGAGAAGCTGATCATGACTGGCACCATTGCCAATCTGGAAAAAGAATTGCTTTATCTGTCCAGATTCCGGGACAATGAGCAGGAGCTTCTTCCAGCGGAAACAAGGCTGAATGGAAAAACCTACTGGGATTATGTGCTGCCTGCGCTTGCAAGGCACCGGTGTATGGATGGGCTTTATGAGGAGTTTGGGCTGCTTCCGTCACTTGAGAATCCTCTTTATGATGATCCGTCGGAATTTGAGGTGAAAAGGATTACCGCACAGATGCTTGCCCAGACAGAGGTGGTAGACCAGGCTACAGGGCAGATGGAGGAAGACCTTTTTGATCAATGGGACTGTGAAAAAGTGACAGATCCTGGCATCCGGGAAGAGCTGGAGAGGCGGTTTGGGTTTGTGTATCCTTATGAATACCGCAAAGATATTCCAGTGAAGGTCAGCGTATCAGACCTGAAAAAGAAGAGTTATCATGAGGATACAGATATTGAGGAGGCCGTTTATTTTGAACCGGATATTGTTCCTTTGATTCCAAGGTTTATGGAGGAGAAAAGGGAGTCCGAGGAGGAGTTTACCGGTTCGGCAAGAGGTACTGCCTATCATCGTGTTATGGAGTGCCTGGAGTACGATAAAATGGACAGTGCAAAGCAGCTTCGTGAGCAGGTAACCGCGTTGGTTGAGAATAAGAAATTATCTGAGGCGGAGGCTGATTGTGTCCGTATTTCTGATGTTCAGATTTTTATAGAAAGCGAGCTTGGACAAAGAATGAAGGGGGCTGCCTTATCAGGCAATTTATTCCGTGAGCAGCCGTTTGTGATTTCCAGAAGTGCCGCAGAAATTGACGAATCCTGGGATCCACAGGAACGGGTGCTGGTGCAGGGAATCATTGATGCTTATTTCCTGGAGGAAGATGAGATTGTTCTTGTGGACTACAAAACAGACCGTGTGCGCCGCGGAGAAGAGCAGAAGCTGATCGACCTCTATCACACTCAGCTGGAAGACTACGCACAGGCCCTCCAGAGGATGACGGGGCGGAGGGTGAAGGAGAAATATATTTATTCGTTTACGCTGAAAAAGGCGATATTGTTATGATAAGTGGTTGGGGTTCGCAGGGGGTGTCTGTGGGCATCGTGCCAATGCTGGGGACTGAGTTCAGAACCCGGAAAAACTAAGGGGATAGTATTTCTCGGAACCTGCCCAAAGCCCCCAGCACCGGCACGATGCCCCTAGCCACGTCGCAGCGCGAAGCCGCCTCCTTTACACTCTCCATCCCGCCGGATACTTATTCTTCAAAGTTCCATTCACAAGTTTTCCAAATCCAAGTGGATATCCTTCCACACAAAGCAAATGCCATCCCTTCGCATGAGCAGCCTCCTCAGGCTCAACAATCAATGTCTCACCTTTCAGATACCGCTCCAGCCGAGAATCCTCCACAGAGAGAGAAATCACTGCCTCCACTTCATCCTTCAGGAATGCCAAAGCCAGCGGCTGAGAAGGTTCAAAACGGTTTTTCTTCAAATCTCCAAGATAAAGCCCATTGCGGATAAACGTAAGTCCCCTGAAATTACAGGACACTGCCGGAAGATAATAAACCTTGTCTGCACGGACCTCCACCCGGTTCCAGTCAAAAGGCTGTCCGCCAAGTGTTTTTAACCCGATTTCTTCGAAAAACGCTTCCATATATTTCCGCACATCCGCTGCCAGACGTCCACCCTTAGAAGCTCCCGCAGAAGGTCCGGCCGTTCCCTCTTTTTGCAGAAGAGCCAGGAAATGTCCCTCCCCCTGCATTTTATGCGGGAAGATCCGGACACATTTTTCCAGCTGGGGATTTCCGTCCCCCCAGGCTGGATTACCGGTGGAAAAGCCCTCATAGTTCTCCATAGAAACAAGAGAAAGCTCCGGACGCTCCTTAAGAAGCCAGGAAATCACCTGCTCATCCTCGAGGGGCGCAAAGGTACAGGTAGAATAAAGCATCTGTCCACCTGGCTGAAGCATATCTGCTGCATTCAGGCACAGCTGCTTCTGAATCTGTGAAAGCTCCTCCGATTTCTGGGGCGTCCAGTCTTTGGCAAGAGCCTCCTCCTTACGGAACATTCCCTCCCCGGAACAAGGGGCATCAAGAATGATCTTATGGAAAAACTCCGGGAAATTTTTCACCATCTTCTCAGGCTTTTCATTTGCCACAAAAAGATTGGGAATCCCAAAAAGCTCCAGATTCCGAAGAAGGGCCCTTGCCCTGGTAGTGCTGATATCATTTGCCACCAGAAGCCCTTTCCCTCTCAGTGCGGAACCAACGGCAGTTGCTTTTCCCCCAGGTGCGGCACACATATCCAGCACATATTCCCCAGGCTGGATGGGAATCCGGGAAGCAGGTGTCATGGCACTGGGCTCCTGAAGATAATAAAGCCCTGCCTGGTAAAGGGGACAGTGGGATGGCCGTATGTCCTCACTATAAAAATATCCGTTAGAAATCCACGGGATTTTCTTTACCTCAAAAGGAACGATCCTTTCAAACTCTTCACAGGAAATTTTCGCGGTATTCACCCGCAGGCCATAAGTACGCGGCTGGTCATAGGCCTCCAGAAAAGCCTCATGATCGTTCTGTAACATCTCCCTCATTCTGTCCAGAAAAGCCTGTGGAAGAACTGCTGATTTATCTGAATCCATAGGAAAACTCCTTACTTAATATTCTGATCCAGAGTCTGTTTGAAAAATTATTCCTGCAAATTGTGACGCACATCTTGCAGAAAGCTTTTTTCAAACACGCTCTGGCCGGCCAGCCATGCCCATGGAAGAAGGCAAAACACAGCCAACTCTGACTCAGTAGTAAATAGTATAGAGGATGAACAAAAAGAAGTCAAACCCTTGTTCACAAAAAAACACCTCGCGGAACACTACCTGTGAACAGTAACCCTCGCGGAACATTACCAGTGAACAGTAACTGAAAAGTGACACAGCTCCTGCAAAAATCCAAACAATACATTGGAATTTCCCTTATTTTCTACTATAATAAAATCATAAATATAAGGCAAAGAGAGTGAGGGGATGAAATGCCAAAAGGAAAAGCAAACCTCAATTCCATATACATATCAGACCGTTTACAAAAATGTATGCAGCCCATATCCAGCCATCCGCTGACCACCCTGATCGCCCCAATGGGCTATGGGAAAACTACGGCAGTAAACTGGTACCTGTCCAGATTTTCCCAGGAAGACCAGCTCACGCTGATCCGCATCAGCATCTATTCCCCCAACCTTTCCATCTTCTGGAAAAGTGTGCAGAATGGATTTGCTTTCGCAGGTCTGGACTTTCTAAGGAATTATGATTGCCCCACGGACGAAGCGTCATCCGGATTTCTGGCAGATATTTTGTGCTATCAGCTGGAAAAATGCAAAGATTGTTATATTTTTATAGATGATTTCCATTTGTTAAAGGACGAAAAAGCAGCCATATTTCTATGCAAACTGGCAAGACGGCTTCCGGAGAATGTGCACCTGATCGTGGCAAGCCGGGATCATTTTATAACAGGAGAATGGATTGTAAAGCTTGGGGGAAGGCTTCACCAGATCGACATTGATGATCTGCGGCTGGATCTGCCTGCATTGGCAGCCTACACCCGCCGCTGCGGAACCGGGTTAAATGACAGCCAGCTGGAACAGCTTCTAAAATCCAGTGAAGGCTGGTTTTCCGCAGTATATCTGAACCTGTGCTCTTTTTTGAAAGTAGGGGAACTGCCAGGGAAAGCCTCTGATATTTACCAGATGTTCGCCGCTTCCATGCTAAATCCACTGCCAGAAGAGCGGCGGGAATTTCTAAGCGCCATGGGACTGGCGGATGAGTTCACAGAAGAAATGGCACAATTTGTTACAGGAAGGGAAGAGGTATCTCAGATCCTGGAAACCCTTACCAGACAAAATGCGTTTGTTACCCGGTTAAGTGACGGGAAAACATACCGGTTCCATCATATGATGAAGGAATGTGCCCATCAGGCATTTCAGACTCTGGATAAAGGAAAACAGAGTTTTTACTATGACCGTTATGGCGCCTGGTACGGAAATCAGGGGGATTATATTTATGCGCTGGCAGCGTACCGCGGGAGCGAAGATTTTGCCGCCATGCTGAGAGTGATAGAAAAAGACGCTGGGATCCTGTTGTCTTCCCTGAAGCCGGAACAGGTTCTGGAAACCCTTGACAAGTGTCCGCATTCTGTTTTAAAAGAATATCCCCTTGCCATTCTGGTTCTCATGCGCAGCATGTTCAATTGGAAAAACATTCCCAGAATGCTGGAGCTAAAAGAAATTCTGTTAACCGCCATAAAAGAACACCCTCAGATGTGCGAAGAAGAGCGTGGAAATCTGTTAGGAGAGTGCGACCTGATCCTAAGCTTTCTTATGTACAATGATATTTCCAAAATGAGCCAGCTTCACCGCAGCGCCAGTCAGAAAATGACAAGACCAGCTATCAGTATCCGGAAGGATGGTGGCTGGACCTTTGGCTCGCCTTCTGTGCTGATGATGTTTCACAGAGAAGCCGGAGGGCTTGATAGGGAACTGGAAGAAATGAAGGAGTGTATGCCCCATTATTACAAGATCACCAACGGCCATGGTCAGGGGGCAGAGAGGATCATGCAAGCGGAAGCGGATTTCATGCACGGGAATTTTGTGGACGCCCAGATCGGTCTTGAACAGGCTTATGCCAGTGCGCAGTTAAATGAACAGGAAAGTATTGCCCTGTGCTGTGATTTCCTTTCCCAGAGGCTGTCTATCTGTACAAAAAAGAAACCGGAAAAGCCTTTTGAAGACCGGCGAAAAGAGCTTTTACAGGGGCACAATACCATGTGGGTAAATATTTTTGACAGCATATGCGCCTATTATTATGCCATCACAGAACAGGTGGAAAGGATCCCGCAGCTTTTTCGGGAACATCAGCTTTTCACCGTGAATGTTCTCGCTCCAGGGCGCCCTATGATGGAAATGATCGAGAACCAGGTCTCTCTGGCCCAGGGCGAGTACACAAAGGTGATTGGAAAAAGTGAGGGGATTTTAGCTATGTGCCAGAATCTTCATTATGATCTGGTGGCACTTCATGTGCAGCTTCAGCTGGCGGCAGCCTACCAGAAGCTTGGAAAAACAGACCGGGCAGCAGAGTGTTTGAAAAGGTCTGTCCAGCAGACGGTTCCGGACGGACTGTTAATGCCATTTGTAGAGAATTACCCATTTCTGGCAGATCTTTTGCAAAGACCATATTATGGAATTACAGAAGAATTTCAGAGACAGATCCTGATTTTGGGAAAAATATGGGAAAAGAATAGTGAAGAGCTTCGAAAAGAGGAGGCCTATCCGGAGTCGTTTAAAGTTTTGTCTGACCGGGAACTGGAGATCACGGAGCTGATGGCGAAGCATATGAGCAACCGGGAAATTGCCCAGAAGTTATACTTATCAGAAGGAACTGTGAAACAATACATCAACCAGATTTACTCCAAGCTGGAGATTCCAGGGGAGGTGCGGGTGAAGCGGAAATATCTTCTGGAGATGCTGGAAACAAAAAGCTAACTGAAGGTTAATACTATTTTTGCATGGAAAACCGTATATTGAAAGTACATTCTGTATTTCTGTTTATAGAGAAAGTAAGATCGGTTGCTGTGAACGGAGAAAACAGTAACCAGGATAGTGCATCTTTTCAAATAAAGTTTTTAGAAAAAACTTTGGCGAAGAGTGATGACATAAGGGGATAAGTAAACAGAAATTACTGTGTCAGAAACAGCTAAAAGTTTCAATAGGAGGAAAATAGTATGAGAAGAAAAATTTTTGCAGCAGCGATTGTTTTTACAGTGTGTGCGGCGGTGGCTGTGCCGGGAAATAGCTTCCGGGTATTAGCAGAAGGAGAAAACCAGGCATCAGAATCGGTACCGGATTATGAGACTCTTTCAGGTGTCTGGAAAAGTGAGGATACGGAAGAAACCCTTACCCTGACGGTAGATGGACTTTTTGTCTATCACACGGAAGAAGCCGGGGACATTCAGGGGTATCTGGAATATGCAGAGGAATACAACGATGGAAATGGCAGATACGACATGTACAACCGGGTGGGCGTATGGCTGGCAGGCTTTTACCTGGATTCTGCAGACAGCCTTCATATGGGAAATGGAGAAGAGGCTGTTTTTACCAGGGCTGCAGATGAGCAGGGGGAAAAGACAGACGAAACTACAAATGCAGATGAGCAGACGGCTGAAAATAAGAATAGCTATGTTCTCATGTCAAATAAACGCTATACCGGACTGCGCCCTCTCTACAACAATTCCAGCTGGGAAGGCGGCTATTTCTATTCCGATATGACAGAGGATTCCATGACGGTGATCGTCAATTGCAGTGCTCTAAATGACAAGGAATTTACTGGTACCCCGGAAGAATATATGGAGCAGTTTGCTTCCCTGGTTTGCGAATATGATATGAAGGATTTTACGGCTGTCCAGAATCCGGAATACACAGAGAAATTCACATATCCGGCTTATGAACTGGAGTTTACCACTGGCACCAATGAAGACACCCGCAAATGGAAAATGCTGTATTTCCAGACCGATTCCCATACCTTTGCTTATGCATATGAAGTAGCTGCAGATTTTGCAGAAGAAATGGAGGAGGAATATCGGGATGCTATTTCCTCTTTGGAACTGACAGAGCTTACAGAAGAGGAAAATACAGGAAACAGTGCAGACCATGCGGTGGACTATGACCCCAGCGCAGACGGAAAAAGCCTGGAAATGTTTATCGCCTATTTTGACAACTGGTATCAGTACGGGGATTTAAATGCCATGTGCATCCAGCTCTCCGGAGAGGGCACCTGGGCCATCTATAACAGCAGAAATGCAGATGGAACAGGCGGATACCTTTTTGACAGCGGCACTTTTGTAACCTTAGGGACAACGGCTTTGAAGCTGGTCAATGACAGTGGAAGCTATGTGGCGGATGTGACCCTGGATGGAAACGGTGAGCTGGTGATCAGTCCTGTGATTTCCGGATATGGAAGCATTTATGCCGGCGCTGCTTTTTCCAGAGAGTCTGATTCCGTTGCCTACGAAGCCCAGCCTACGGATGATGGGGCTGGAGACTACATCCCAGAGGAAGAGGGGCGGGGAGACTATATTCCGGACGAAGAAGAGGGAAGAGGGGATTATATTCCAGACGAGGATTACGTAGAGGAAAGTGATCCCGGCGACACCTATTACTGGTACGACGGTGAAGGAAACGTGATGTACTTCGATGGAAGCGACAGCTACTACATCGGACCGGATAATGTGTTCTACATTGATGATGCAGGAAGGCTGTGTGAATATTAACGAGACGAAAAGAGGTCGCAGAAGCTAGACTGATTTCAAAAAGAAAATTAATACATTCCTAACCAGACAAGCCGAAATACCACCGTGTATTTCGGCTTATCCATTATTAAATCAAATATTAGGGTATTCTATAAACTTTTATTTTGTGCTACACTAATATGGTGATGCCAAAATAACCGGAACATGACATAATTACAGAAAACTGGAGGCAGAATAAAATGTCAGTTGATAAAGTAAAGCAATATTTTTCAAAATATGGAATGGAATCCAAGGTGCCGGAATTTGAGGTATCTAGTGTGGCAGCAGCAACAGCGCCATCGAGCTTACCATTCCGAAGCTGGAGAAATATTCCGGGTACAAAGAGTGGGTGGATGTGTGCAAACCTATGTAAGAGCCGAATGCTGTTTATAGAAGTATGGAAAGATATCTTGAAATAAAAGTCACAGAGCCTTCCAAAGTGGGGGATATCCTTCGCGTTCAGGCGGGGCTTACAAAAAAGCAGATCAGCCAGGCGAAGTTTCGGCCAGGGGGCATTTGTAAGAATGAAAAACAGTGCCGGGTGACGGAGCGTGCAGCTGTGGGGGATGTGATACGTGTCTGCCTGGAAACCAGGGAGACGGATTCCGGGCAGCTGGAAGCGCCTATAGAAAAGCTGACGGATTTCTCTGAAAGAAATTTAAATGAGGAAAGTCCGAAATCAACAGATCCTGTCTGGGAAACTGCACAGAATCTCCACCAAAACTTACAGATCCTGTATGAAGACCAGGATCTGCTGGCGGTAAATAAGCCCGCCGGAATGGTAACTCATCCCTCTGGAAGTCACTACAGGGACAGCCTTTCCAACCAGATCGCAGCCTATTTCCGCAGCAAAGGGGAAGCCACCCGCATCCGTTCCGTTGGAAGACTGGATAAGGAAACTTCTGGGATTCTGCTATTTGCCAGAAACCAGGTTGCCGCGGCAAGACTGCAGAAGCAGAGGGAAGAAGGACGTTTACAGAAAACCTATCTGGCCATTGTAGAGGGGAATTTTCCAGCGGAATATGACCGGAAAATTCAGGTTCCCCTTGCACCGGATCCAGAGAATCCCATGAAGATGACAACTTCCCCGGACAGTACTCTTCCAGGAAGCAAACACGCTATCACTTATTATGAAGTGTTGAAAAGCTGCGAAGATAAATCTCTGGTACAGCTTCATCTGGAAACCGGACGCACTCACCAGATCCGTGTTCATATGGCCAGTCTTGGACATCCTCTTCTGGGAGATACGTTGTATCATGAAAACGTGTTCAAAGAAGATTCTATAAATATCCCAGGACAATTGACTGGCAGAAAAAATAGCAAAGAAAAACTCTTCACCAGAGCTGCTCTTCACGCCTGGAAACTTATTTTTTACCATCCCTTCACGGATAAAAAAATCATTCTGGAAGCACCTATGCCAGCTGATTTTCGTTCCTTTTTTGGAAATATGGCAACTGAACCCAAGCGAAATATATTGCAGGGCGGTGAATGAAGAATGCTGAAATGTTTTTATATGCTTTGGGACAGTCTGAGTTGAAAAGTATTTTTCATTTATAAGGTTGCTGGAAATTTAAGTGTATTTACATGATAAGAATAGGAGAAAACCCATGACTGGAATTCAGAAAAACATAAATAATGTTCTCACCAAAATGATAGCATATTCCGACGGAAACAAGCATGACATCGCCCATTTCCTGAAGGTCTATTCCTACGCCAGAATGATCGGTGAGATGGAAAATCTGACAGAAAGACAGCAGGAAACCCTGGAAATCGCAGCTGTCATCCATGACATTGCCTGCCCTGTCTGCCGGGAAAAATACGGCGATACAAACGGTTCAAACCAGGAAAAAGAGAGCCCGGAATTAGTAGAAAATTTCCTGAAAGATGTGGAGATTGACACGGAAATGAAGTCCCGTATCAACTATTTAGTCAGCCACCATCACACTTACACGAATGTAGATGGAATCGATTATCGTATCCTTCTGGAAGCAGATTTCCTTGTAAATGCAGATGAAAGTGAGATGTCCGAAGCGGCGATTTTAACTGCAAGAGAACGTGTATTTAAGACCAATACAGGAAAAAAACTTCTCACCAGTATTTATAAACTACCTGCCGAAGAAGCCTGAAAATGCTTTGCAGATGATTAGAGAAGGGAAAGAAGTATGAAAAAGAAAAGAACGCTGCTTGGTGTGCTGCTTACCTTGTCAATGGTATTTACGACCTGTTTGTTCCCTGCTTTTGCCAGCATGGAAACCAGCGCAGAAACAGAAACTTTTACCAAGAAAAATGTGGTTGTACTGGATCCTGGCCACGGGGGAAAAGACTCCGGATCCTACGTGGTACATAAAGGACATGTGTACAAAGAATCCACCATCAACTGGAAAATTGCCTGCTATACCATGGAAGAATTACAGAAATATCCAGATATCGAAGTCTATATGACACGTACCAAAAAACAGTATAAAGCACTGGATTCCCGGGTGCTTACAGCGAAATCCTACGGGGCAGATCTGCTTGTAAGCCAGCATGTGAATTCCACCGAAAGTCCTTACGTAAAAGGTGCGTCTGTATTGATTTCCAAAGGAACTTACCGCTCTTATTTATCTGAAAAAGAAAAGCTTTTCGGAAAATGTGTGATCAAGGAGCTGACCAGACTTGGGTTGTCCAAAAGATATTCGTCTACAGGCGGAATGGAATACAGGATGAGTACAGATGGAAGCCGTTATGCAAATGGCGCACGAAGAGATTACTACGCCATTGTTGCGAAAAGCGTAGAGCAGAATCTGCCAGGTGTGATCATTGAACATGCCTTTATTTCCAATCCTTCTGAAGCAAATAAATATCTGCGGACCAATAAGCAGCTGAAAAAATTAGGCCAGGCAGATGCAAGGGCAATTGTAAGTTATTTTAACCAGGTATCAAAACAGGAGCCCAAAAAGGATACGGTAACACCAGATAAAAAGAACGGATGGAAGAAGTCTGGAAAGTATTATTACTATTACATCAAAGGGAAAAAACAGAAGAACAGAGTTCTGAATCTGGATGACGGAATCTATTATGTAGACAAAAAAGGACGCCGTTTTTCCGGCTGGAAGACAGTAAACGATGTCCGCTACTATTTTGAACCAAGCGAGAACGGAAAAGCCCATACCGGCTGGCTGAACGAAGATGGAAAGTGGTATTGCTTTAACACCAAAACCGGTGCAATGTACAAAAAATGCACAGTAAAATCAAGCACTGGCAAGGAATATAAGTTTGATGCAAAAGGTATTTGCACCAACCGCATAGAAGAATAACTCCTCCGGGACGCAATCTTTGGCAATGTCAAAAAGTGTCAACAATTGATTTGTTGACACTTTTTTTATGCCATGTTATACTCGAAATAACAAAAATGGAAGGTGATGAAATGAAAGATCGGGAACGTACAAATTTCGAGGAACAAATACAGGAAATTTTTGGCACAACGGATATAGAAAGGTTACGTGTAATTTCTGAAAATGCCAGACGCTACAGCTGTATGGCAGAAGAGCAGGCGTTGAAGAAGCATGCCTCAGGAAGAAAGAATTCTTTTACCCAGCCACAGATCGCCGAGATTCTTGCCCTTCAGGACCAGGGGGAGAAAATCGCCTCTATTGCCAGGAAATACCAGGTTTCCCGTCAGACGATTTACAGTCAGATCAAACGTGCCCACCATTTCAGCGACGACCCTGATGTGAAAATGCGTATGAATTTCATGAATCATAATGAACTTTGTACGATTATTGACATTGATTTCAGACATGAGAAAATTGCAATACAGAATTACACAGATAAAATTCCCTTAAGAGCATTTGGAGTGGTTACAGATCCAAGCTGGGCAGATTTTGAATATTTCCTGGAAGACCGCTGCTTCCCCAGAACCCGCGACCACGCGAAAGAAATATTAAGGGAAATAGGAGTTCCTTTTTATGATCCGCTTCTGATCATAGAGAAAACCAAAGGCTACATGGCAGGCGATTACCAGTGGATTCTGATCTTGAAAAAGGAGGATTAAATACTGTGAATCATATTAATCTTGATCTGTATTCTCCCTTTCATAAAACAGGTCATACATCCAAAGGTGACCAGCGAAAATGGGAGATTGATGGTATCTGGTACAAGGCTGATTATATGGGCTATGAAGGTCTTTCGGAGCTCCTTGTTTCCAGCCTCTTACAAAAGAGTACTATGAAGTATCCTTTTGTCACATACGAGCTGGCAAGAATTGAATATAATGGCAGCTTTATGAATGCCTGTGTCAGCAGGGATTTTCGGAAAGATGGACAGATTTTGATCCCTCTTGAAAAATTATTTCGCCAGTATACGGGTGAAAGCCTGGCTGTGAAGCTGGCAGAATTTACAGATGTGAAAGATCGTATAGAGTTTTTGGTGCAGAAGATTGAGGAGATTACGCAAATAAAAGAATTTGGCAAATATATTACCGCTATGCTGGAAATTGATGCTTTTTTTCTAAATGAAGATAGACATACGAATAATATTGCGGTGCTTTATGATGAAAAAACGGGAAGGTATTCCAAAAGTCCTTTTTTCGACCAGGGATTATGCCTGTTGGCAGATACCACCCAGGATTATGCTTTAGATATGGAATTGGAGCAGTGCATGAAGAAAATTCAGGCAAAGCCTTTTAGCGTTGATTTTGATGCACAGCTGGAAGCGGCAGAAGAGCTATATGGAATTCAGCAGCATTTTCATTTTGAAATACAGGATGTGAAAAATATTTTACAAAATGCTGCTGAATTTTACCCGGAGAACGCCTGCCGCCGCGTGGAGTCACTTCTGAGAATGCAAATGCGGAAGTATGCCTATTTGCTGAAAGAATAAGATATATTTGAAAAAAGGTGCGGCTGTGGCTGCGCCTTTTTTCTGATAAGATAACGAGTAAAATATTATAAGATAGTATTGACAAAACTATATTATACAGCGTATAGTATTATCAACCAAACAATATTGATGAGCCATATAATATGATTGGAGTGATCAGATGGTATTTAACACAGGAGCTGCACTTCTGGACGCCATTGTCCTGGCGGTTGTGTCCAAGGAGCCACAAGGTACTTACGGATACAAGATCACCCAGGATGTACGGGGAGTTCTGGATATTTCCGAATCCACTCTTTACCCGGTGCTACGACGTCTTCAGAAGGATGACTGCCTGGAGGTCTATGACCAGGCCTATGCCGGACGGAACCGCAGATATTACAAGCTGACGGAGAAAGGGCAGGCACAGCTGAATTTGTACAAGGTTGAGTGGAAGAATTATTCCACGAAGATAAGCAGTATGTTTGAGGCTTCTGACCAGAATGTGGACAGCAGCCGAAAAAGGGAGGAGAATTAGCAGATATGGACAGAGCGCAGTTTATGGAACAGCTGGAGAAGCTGCTGTCTGATATTTCGGAAGCGGAGCGGCAGGAGGCGCTGGCTTATTACAACAGTTATTTTGACGAAGCCGGACCTGAGAATGAAGCTTCCGTGATCAGAGAGCTGGGAAGTCCAGGAAAGGTGGCCGCCATTATAAAGGCTGACCTGGACGAGAGCAATGACAGTTATGCCCAGTACACCGAGAACGGATATGAGGATCTGCGGGATTCCGGGAATTCGTACGTACCGGAGGTACGGGGTGGTTTTTCAGAGAATGAAAATTATTATGAGGAAAAGGAAAATGGAGGAAAATCCAGGCGTGCCCGGGATGGTTATCACCCGAAGGAAAAGGGAACGAACAGCAGATTTATTTTGCTTCTCATTGCCCTGGTATTCCTGTCCCCGTTTCTTATAACCGCAGCCAGCGGTGTGTTCAGCGTTCTGCTGGTGGTGGTCCTGCTCCCGTTTCTGGCCATTTTTGTGTCTGGAGTGATGGCATTTGCACTGATCGTGGCTGGCTGCGCCTGCATTGGCGGAGGAGTTGGGCTTTTGTTTAGTAATGTGGCGGTAGGCCTGTTGGTGATGGGAATTGGTGGAATTTCCATGGCAATTGGAATTTTGTTCTGTATCTTGACCGGATGGCTGGGCTCCACAATTTTCCCATGGATCCTTCGCAAGACGACAGACTTTTTCCAGAAAATCCTGTATCGGAATAAAAAGGAGGAACAAGCATGAAAAAAGGAACAAAGGGAATGCTGATCGCAGCTGGTGTGTTCGCTGTGGCGGGAATCGGCTTGTGCATTGGTGGAATTTCCGTAGCCGCAGTGGAGTCTGGGGGAAACGTATTTGACCAGGCTGATGAGGTCATTCGGGATCATGCTTATCCCCTGGCCGGGCTGATCCATTTCGGAAAAAATGTCCGGACTTTGGATACGGACTGGAATATCACAGATGGTGACACTGTGGAGCTGGAGTTTGCCAGTGATCTGGAGATCAGCCTGAAATATGATAAGCTTCTTTTTCAGGAATATGACGGCGACAAGATCCGGGTGGAGGTCGCAAATGACACCAAGCAGGATGTTGTAGTGAATGAGTCCTCTGGGAAGATCACCATCACAGATACCCACAGCGGCACCAGCAAAAAGCAGAAGCAGGTCAAGGTCAGTGTACCTGCCGTGAAAAAGTTCGGCAGCGTAGTGATGGGCATTGATGCTGGAACTATTGAGCTGGATTGTGACTTGCAGGCGGAGAATTTTTCACTGGAGGCAGGCGCTGGAGAGTTCAGCAGCTGTGGCACCATTACGGCAAAGAGCTGTGCCCTTCAGGTGGGAGCTGGAACCCTTGATATTGATATGCTTGATACCCCGGATCTTAGTGCAGAATGCGGCACAGGTGAGATCTCTCTGACCATGGCTGGCAAAGAGAAGGATTACGATTATGAGCTGACCTGCGGAATCGGCGAGATCGATCTGGGAGATTCTGAGTACAGCGGTTTTGGCATCGAGAAAACTATTTCCAACGATGGTGCCAGCAGAAGCATGGTGCTGGAGTGTGGAATGGGAGAGATTGATGTGGAGTTTGACGGGGAAGACTAAGTTTATAAGATTGGAGGAAGCTATTATGAGTAATAAGCGTTTATACAAATCAACTGTAAACTGTATGCTGTGCGGTGTCTGCGGCGGTATCGCCGAGTACTTCGACATCGATCCAACCCTGGTCCGTCTGGCCTGGGTAATCCTCACCTGCTTCGGCGGCGCCGGGATCTGGGCCTACATTATCGCCGCGATCATTATTCCAAAGGCATAAAAAATAGTATAAGCTTGCAATTTAGTGGGTCGGGTCCCAGCCATTGTCCGAATGCGTCCGCCTTGAAGAACTTTTAACCCACTAAATAACAATTGCGTTCATGAGGTATAAACTTTCTATATTTTGTCCATACTCCCTATATACATCCAAACAATGTAAAAAGGAGCATAGACATATGAACAAGGACAAAGAAGTAGAAGCCTACAAATCCGGCAATCTCACCCCTGAAGAGAAGACCAAATACGAAATCGCCCAGGAACTTGGCATATTAGATAAAGTCTTAGAAGGAGGCTGGAAAAGCCTCTCCGCCAAAGAAACCGGCCGCATCGGCGGCATGATGGCACGCAAGAAACCAAAAAACAACAAAAACCATTAAAAATACTTATGTGAAGATTCTGTGTAATGAAAGATCCCGGATTGATTTCCGGGATTTTTCTGTTATGATGAAAACAGAAGAAATTTGCCATAAAAAACGGAGGACAATTATGCGTATCCTGATTGCGGAAGATGAGGTGGAAATTGCACGCGCGCTGAAGGTTCTATTGGAGAAAAACAAGTGCGCGGTAGATATTGTACATAATGGAAAAGATGCCTGGGACTTTGTCAGCCAGGGACACTATGATGTGATCGTGCTGGACATTATGATGCCGGAAATGGATGGCCTGGAGGTTCTTAGAAGAGCCAGAGAGAACCATATTGCGACCCCGGTGATGCTGCTGACAGCAAAGTCCGAAATTGAAGACCGGGTAGCCGGGCTGAATGCAGGCGCAGACGACTATCTGCCCAAACCCTTTGCAGCAAGCGAATTTATTGCCAGGGTGAAAGCACTTGGCAGAAGAAGTACCAGTTACACGGAGAGTCTTCTCTGTCTTGGAAATACCACTTTGGACTGTAACCGGTTTGAACTATCAGCGGAGGGCGAAAGCATTCGGCTGAACAACAAGGAATTTCAGCTGATGGAATTATTTATGAAACACCCTAAATTCGTATTTTCCACAGAACACATTATGGAAAAAATCTGGGAGCAGGACGGAACCGCCGGGATGGATGTGGTGTGGACCTATATTGGTTTTCTGCGGAAAAAATTAAAACAGCTGGGCGCTACTGTAGAGATCAAAACTGTCCGCGGAGCCGGCTATTCCCTGGAAGAAGTATAGTCCGCTTCGTGAACAGCAGCTTATCACGAGAAGTTAATCTGGAGGAGAACATATGCTGAAAAAGATGCGCTGGCATTTTATCTTGGCTGCCATGCTTGCAGTTTTTATTATGCTGGTGACTGTACTGGCTGGGATCAATGTGTGGAATTACCATACGACAGCAGTTCGGGCAGATCAGAGAATACAGGAAATCTACGACTTTGAAGCTGGAAGGGTAAATGCAGATCAAGAAAATCTAGAAACGCATAATGCTGCAGAACAGTCCGCAGAAGGCATTACTGACAGCAAAAATCAGAATTCTGAATCTGTCGAAAATTCAGAGAGCAGCGTTGATGGGAATCGGGATAATTCAGCGACAACTGAAAAGCCCGCGCCTCCAGATGTCTTCAACCGCCCAGAGGACCACGATCCGGAGGCACCCTACACAACACGCTTTTTCATAGTCCGCCTGGACGAAGAGAAAAATGTAACTGCTGTTTCTACTGACTTTATTGCCTCTGTTACCCAGGAAGAAGCCGAAGAATTTGCCCTCAACGTGCTAGGTGGGAAAAGAAAAAAAGGTTATTATAAAAACTACAGATTTCAGATTGTAATAGAAGAAAATGATAATATTGTTATATTTTTAAACACCACAATGGAGCTTCATTCTGCCAGGAATGTCCTTCTCATTTCCTGTCTGGTAGGAGTGGTATGTTTCCTGGCTGTGCTCCTTCTGGTGATCCTTCTTTCAAAAAAGGCGATGAAACCTTACATTCAGAACATCGAACGGCAGAAACGTTTTATTACAGATGCCAGCCATGAGATCAAAACCCCTCTTACCTCCATTGCAACCAGTGCGGATGTGATCGCCATGGAACACGGAGAAGATGAGTGGACGAAGAACATTCACAGCCAGACCGCAAAAATGTCCAGAATGGTATCGGATCTTGTAACACTGTCCCGTCTGGATGAGGAGAATCCTTTCCCGGATAAGACAGAGTTTTCTTTAAGCGATGCAGCCTGGGAAGTGGCAGAGCCCTTCGCTTCCCTTGCAAAAGCCCAGGGAAAAACCTATTCCCAGAGAATCGAAGAACACCTGACTTTATGTGGAAATCCCGACGTGACAAGGCAGATGATTTCCGTCCTTCTGGACAATGCCATGAAATATTCCGATGAAAATGGAACCATCCGTCTGGATGTATATAAAGCCCATGGAAAGACGAAAATTGAAGTTTTTAATACCTGTGTACTGGAAGACACCAAAAATCTGAACCGCCTGTTTGACCGCTTCTACCGCCCGGACAATTCCCGCTCCAGAAAGACTGGCGGCAGCGGAATTGGGCTGTCCATTGCCCAGGCTGTAGCCGAAGCCTATGGCGGGAAGATCAAGGTCAGCAGTAAAGATGGAAGGTCGATTCTGTTTCAAGTTACTATATGATGTATGAATGTCAAAAGATTTTTCGACTCTCATACCATATGAATTAGAAGTTTATAAGATTAACGTTTTTACAGCATATACTAATAATAGCTTGGAAAGGTGACGCTATTTCATAATGAGAAAGCCCTCAGAGTTATGGCTCTGAGGGTGAATTTTTACAAAAAATGATAACTGTCCCTATAAAATATATAAAAATTGGATATTTATAACAGCACAGTAATCCTGTATTCTTTCAGACAAGAAAAAACAACGGCAAAGAAATGAAGCAACAAGAGGCTGCATTTCTTTACCCGGTAGGTACAGGAGGAAATCAAAATGAGTCAGGAAAGATACGCATTAAATAAACAGCTTGCACAGATGTTAAAAGGTGGAGTGATCATGGATGTTACCACTCCGGAGCAGGCAAAGATCGCAGAGGAGGCAGGTGCCTGTGCTGTTATGGCGCTGGAGCGGATCCCGGCAGATATCCGCGCAGCTGGCGGCGTTTCCAGAATGAGCGATCCGAAAATGATCAAAGGAATCCAGGAGGCTGTTTCCATCCCGGTTATGGCAAAATGCAGGATCGGACATTTCGTGGAAGCACAGATCTTAGAGGCAATTGAAATCGATTACATTGATGAGAGCGAGGTCCTTTCCCCGGCAGATGATGTCTACCACATTGACAAGCGTCAGTTCAAAGTACCATTTGTATGTGGAGCAAAGGATTTAGGAGAGGCTTTAAGAAGAATTGCAGAAGGCGCATCCATGATCCGTACAAAAGGAGAACCAGGAACAGGAGATGTGGTACAGGCCGTACGTCACATGCGTATGATGAACAGTGAGATCGCGAAAGTGGTTTCCATGCGTGAGGATGAGCTTTTTGAGGAAGCCAAGAACCTTCGTGTACCTTACCAGCTGGTAGAGTATGTTCACAAAAATGGCAGACTTCCAGTAGTAAACTTTGCAGCCGGCGGAGTGGCAACTCCGGCAGACGCAGCCCTTATGATGCAGCTTGGAGCAGAAGGAGTATTTGTAGGCTCTGGTATTTTCAAATCTGGTGATCCGAAGAAACGTGCAGCAGCCATTGTAAAAGCCGTTACCAACTATCAGGATTCCAAAATGCTGGCAGAGCTTTCCGAAGATCTTGGAGAGGCTATGGTTGGGATCAATGAGCAGGAGATCCAGCTTCTGATGGCAGAGAGGGGCAAATAAGATGAAAATCGGAATCCTTGCTGTGCAGGGGGCTTTTGCAGAACATAAGAGCAAGCTGGAGTCGCTTGGCGCTACATGCGTGGAATTACGGAAAAAAGAAGATCTTGACAGCGGATTTAACGGATTGGTCCTTCCTGGCGGGGAGAGCACCGTTCAGGGAAAACTTCTGAGAGAGCTGGAAATGTTTGAGCCGCTGAAAGCGAAGATCCAGGCCGGGATGCCGGTGCTTGCCACCTGTGCAGGCCTGATCCTTCTTGCTGATCATCTTTCCAATGATGAACATGTGTATTTCGGAACCATGCCTGTGACTGTAAAAAGAAATGCCTATGGCAGACAGCTTGGCAGCTTTCATACCATCCAGGAAATGAAAGGGATCGGTCCGGTTCCTATGACCTTTATCCGCGCCCCTTATATTGAAACATGTGGGGAAGGGGCTGAAGTGCTGGCAGAGGTAGATGGCAATATTGTGGCTGTAAAATACAAAGAGCAGTATGGTCTGGCATTTCATCCGGAACTGGATGAAGATGACCGGATCCATGAAGCGTTTCTTGAGAGTGTAAAGGGGTACGCGCAGACGAGATAAAACACGCTCTGTGAGTTTTGCCTGTTATCGCGGCAGGCGCCAAGGTCTTGTGTAAGCACGGACGCCGGCTTGTTGTCCGCATAAATAGAAATACCTGGCTATAGCTCAAACCTATAACCAGGTATTATTTTTACATATTGGACAGAGAATTCCCAGTATGTTACTATACATTCATCAACAAAAACAAAGCAACACCAAAGAAAAACATCAATAACAATAACAAAATTAACATTTTTAAATGTGATGAAAATAGTAAAACACGGAGGAAAAGAAAATGGCAGATATCAGAGATTCTAAAAACTGGGGATTTGAGACAAAACAGTTACACGTTGGACAGGAGAAAGCAGATCCGGTAACAGACGCAAGAGCCGTTCCGATTTACGCTTCCACTTCTTATGTATTCCATAACTCACAGCATGCAGCTGATCGTTTCGGACTTCGCGATGCTGGTAATATCTATGGAAGACTTACCAACCCGACAGAAGACGTTTTCGAGCAGAGAATCGCTGCTCTTGAAGGCGGAGTTGCAGCACTTGCAGTTGCTTCCGGTGCAGCAGCGATCGATTATACATTCCAGGCACTTGCAAAAACAGGTGAGCACATTGTAGCTTCCAAGACCATCTACGGCGGAACATACAACCTTCTGGCACATACCCTTCCACAGACCAGCGGCATTACCGCAACATTTGTAGATCCGGATGTAGAAGGTTCCTTTGAAGCTGCAATCCAGGAAAACACAAAAGCAATCTTTATTGAGACCCTTGGAAACCCGAACTCCAACCTGATCGACATTGAAGAAGTTGCAAAAATTGCGCACAAACATAACATTCCTCTTGTAGTGGATTCTACATTTGCAACTCCTTATCTGGTTCGTCCGATCGAGTATGGCGCAGACATCGTCGTTCATTCTGCAACAAAGTTCATTGGTGGACATGGAACTGCAATCGGTGGTGTGATCGTAGACAGCGGTAACTTCGACTGGAAAGCATCCGGCAAATTCCCGTGGATCTCTGAGCCAAACCCAAGCTACCATGGAATTTCCTTTGCAGAGGCAACTGCTCCGGCCGCATTCGTAACTTACATTCGTGCCATTATCCTTCGTGATACAGGAGCAACCCTTTCTCCATTCCATGCATTTATGTTCTTACAGGGACTGGAAACTCTTTCCTTAAGAGTGGAGCGTCACGTAAGCAACGCCCTGAAGATTGTAGATTACCTGTCCAAACATCCACAGGTAGAAGCAGTTCACCATCCATCACTGGAGAGCGAGCCAAGCCATTATCTCTATAAGAAATACCTTCCAAACGGCGGTGGTTCCATCTTCACCTTCGAGATCAAGGGTGACGCACAGACTGCCCAGAAATTTATTGATAACCTTGCAATCTTCTCACTGCTTGCAAATGTTGCAGATGTAAAATCACTTGTTATCCATCCTGCAACTACTACACACAGCCAGTGCACAGAGGAAGAGCTTCTTGACCAGGGTATCAAACCAAACACAATCCGTCTTTCCATTGGTATTGAGAAAGTAGACGACCTGATCGCAGCTCTGGATGCAGCATTTGAGGCAGTAAAGTAACTCGAAACTTCATTTGAATATGTAAATAGTGGGTACCATGTTCCTGGAGGAAAGGGAATGTGGTACCCTTTTTTTCGCGATTCTCAGTGTTGGAAAGTAATTTCTGAATTTTCAGCTTTGATTCTGTAGAATTATTTGGAATTGTGTGGAAAATGATTTGTTAGGATTACTTATTGGTTTCTTTAAATTTTCTTAATATTTTATGTGCAATGTTGTCAAAAAATGTAGACAAAATCCTGCAAAGCATGGTAAAATATAAGTTCAATAGGGAAAAGAAAAGGGAAGGCAGTGATTTTGTGTGATAGATATCTCTAATCTGGACAGCCGCATATTTGATGCCCTGTCTCAGACTTCAGATAATATGTACATTTATATAGCGGACCTGGAGCGTGATTTTTCCAGATGGTCCAAGCCAAGTGTGGATTACTTTAATCTGCCTGGTGAATTTATAGAGAACACGGCGAAAGAATGGGTGCAGCATATCCATCCCCAGGACCAGCACATTTTTCTGGAGGATATAGGCCGCATTTTTGATGGGAAAAGCAATCGGCATAACTGTGAATACCGGGCTTTGAATAAATATGGAAAGTACGTATGGGTAAGGTGCCAGGGAATCGTGGAACGAAACGAGGACGGAAGCCTTGGCCTTTTTGTTGGCACGATGATGAACCTTGGTGTAAATGCCAAGTTTGACCAGCCCACAGGCCTGTATACCTTCCATGAATTGAAGAAGCAGCTGCCTGCATTTATCAATCAGGGAATGGAGGGGGCTGTCCTTCTTTTTGATGTGGACAGACTTCAGAGGATCAATGATATTCTTGGATATCTGGTAGGCGATGAGGTGCTGCAGCGCATTGGCCAGAAGTGCCAGGGACTGGTAGGCGTTGCTTTTTACCGCGGGCCAGGAGGTAAGTTCTACTGTATTACCACAGAGAAATCTGAGGATGCACTTGACCGGATCTATCAGGAGGTACAGAGGTTTTCTGTGGAAGTGCCCAGGGAGATGAATCTGGAGATCCAGCTGACTATCTCCTGTGGCGTGTCCTTTTTTCCACAGGATGCAGAGGACTTCGAGACCCTGCATGCAAATGTGGAGTATGCTCTTGAACAGGCCAAGAAGGTTGGACGTGGAAGTATCGCCCAGTTTTCCGGTCAGATGCACAGGAAGACGGTGGAGAAGTTCCGCCTTCAGGAAGTGCTTCGGGAGGCGGTTTCCAACAATTGCAAAGGTTTTGCCCTTGTATATCAGCCTTTGGTGGATGGAAAAACACAGGAAGTGTACGGCGCGGAGACTTTGATGCGCTTTTATCTGCCAGACGGTACAATGGTTTCCCCAATGGATTTTATCCCCATTCTGGAAGAAGACGGAACCATCCGGCAGGTGGGAGAGTGGCTTTTGAAAGAAGCACTTGCCCAGGCTGGAAAGTGGCGGAAGGAGAATCCGGAGTTCGTGATCTCTGTGAATGTTTCCTATATCCAGATTTTGCAGGCTGGATTCCGGGAAATGGTAGAGAAGATCGTGCAAGATTCTGGTACACCGGCGAAGCAGCTGATCCTAGAGCTGACGGAGAGCTGCAAGGTGTCAGATCCCAACGGTCTTCGGGATGATTTTGAATATTTCAAAAATATGGGAATCAATATGGCATTGGATGACTTTGGTACGGAGTATTCCTCCATTGCATTACTTCGCAAGCTGAAGCCGCAGTGGATCAAGATCGACCATACCTTTGTCCGTTCCATCCAGGACGATGAGATGGATCAGGCCATCCTGGAATATATTATGAACTTGAGTAAGCAGACACGCATTAAGGTATGTGTGGAAGGTGTGGAGAATGCGGAGATTCTTTCTGTTGTCCAGACTTATGCACCGGAGCTGCTTCAGGGCTATTATTATTCCAAGCCATGTCCGGCAGAGGAGTTTTCCAGGAAGTATTTTGCAGGGAAAGGCCGAGAAGTCTGTCCGGAGAAATAATTAGGAAATGGTATAAAAGAATATAGAAGTGTTATGTAAAATGAGCCTCATGTTAGAAAGCATGGGGCTTTTTTCGTGCACAGAATGAGGAAACTCGTCGAGCATGGTTCTTAAAGTTTCGCAGAATGGTCACATACTTTTTCAAGTACATTTCAGGTTCAGTCCCTATAATTCAGAACTGACAGATCCAATATCCAGATCCTGTTTGATGTTGGAATGAGAAGGAACGGGATATACATTTGTTCCGGGAAGGAAGGTAAATTTAAATGGAAGTACGCGAAGTGATCACTGGCCAGGCTGCGAACAGCAGCCATTATCGTCATGAATTAAAATATATAATTACTTATTGGCAGTACCTGCAGCTTCGAAGCCGTTTTCGCCAGGTGATGAAGATGGATCCCCACACAAGGGCAGACGGAACCTACAGCATCCGGAGTATTTATTTTGATAATCTCCAGGACAAGGCACTTCGGGAAAAGGTTAATGGTGTTGCAAAAAGAGAAAAATTCCGGATCCGTTACTATAATGATAATTTTGAACGGATTACGCTGGAAAAGAAGATAAAAGATAACAATCTTTGCATGAAGGTAAGCGCCAGACTGTCAGAAGAAGAGTGCAGAATGCTTCTTGCAGGTAACTTGGGATGGATGAAAAACCATGCTTCCTCTCTGGTTCAGGAGCTTTATGGAAAAATGAAGTATCAGCAGTTGAAGCCAAGAGTACTGGTTTCCTATACAAGAGAGCCTTACATTTATACAGCTGGAAATGTGCGGATCACCTTTGACTGGAACGTGCGGACCACCATGTATCACGGAACATTTCTGGAAGAAAAGGTGTACGATGTGGAGACCGGGCAGCAGTGTCCGGGAGAGATGATCATGGAAGTGAAGTATGACGCTTTTTTGCCAAGGGTGATACAGGATATGATCCAGATGGATGGAGTAAGACAGGAATCTTTTTCAAAATATGCAGCATGTAGAAATTATGGATAAAAAACAGGAGTATAACAATTATGACATTTAATGATATTTTTAAATCCAGCTTTCTGGAAAATATAACAGAATTCTCAGTAGTTGATACGTTGATCGCCATGGCAGCAGCCTTGGTCATTGGACTGTTTATTTTTGTAGTTTATAAGAAAACGTTTAACAGTGTGATGTATTCCACAGGTTTTGCCATGACACTTGTGGGGATGACAATGGTGACCACGCTGGTAATTCTGGCGGTAACCTCAAACGTTGTGTTGTCCCTTGGTATGGTTGGTGCGCTTTCCATTGTCCGTTTTCGTGCAGCGATCAAAGAGCCTATGGAGATCGTGTACCTGTTCTGGGCAGTCGCTGCCGGAATCGTGATCGGTGCGGGAATGCTGCCGCTGGCTGTGATCGGCTCAGCCATTATCGGTGTGATCCTGATCCTTTTTGCAAACAAAAAGGTACATGACAATCCTTACCTGCTGATTCTGAACTGCCAGGATGAGAATGCAGAAAATGCAGCTGTTTCCCTTATGAAAGAAGCCGTGAAAAAGTATGCAGTGAAATCCAAAACAGTAAATGCCCAAGGAATAGAGTTTACAGCAGAAATCCGGATGAAAGACGGGGAGACCGCCTTTGTGAATCGTCTGAATGAGATCGCAGGTGTGGAGAATGCAACTTTAGTAAGCTACAACGGAGAGTATATGTCATGATCAGATTCTGCCCGCAGCCAGGATTTTGCCAGGTATTTTCTGGAGCATAGTGAGTAGGAGCTTTGAGAAAATTGTCTGGAGGAAAACTTGATGGAGGAATAGACACATGGTTACAAATAAATATATAACGAAGATCATTTCTGCACTTATGGCATTTGCGGTGATCCTCTGCCTTGTGGCATCCGCCTTTTCCAAGCAGCTTCAGTCCGTCTACGGAAACAACGCCGTAACAATGGAATACGAAAGCAAGCTGTTTGATACCGATCAGATCATGGACATTGACATTCTCATGGATGAGGACGACTGGAATGATATGCTGGAAAATGCGCTTTCGGAGGAGTATTATTCCTGCGATGTGGTGGTGAACGGAAAGACCTTTTATTCGGTAGGAATCCGTCCAAAAGGGAATACCAGTCTTTCTTCGATAGCCAGTGACCCGGATACAGACCGGTATAGCTTCAAGCTGGAGTTCGATCATTACATAGAAGGGCAGACCTGCTATGGATTGGATAAGCTGATCCTGAATAACAATTATGCAGATGCCACGAACATGAAGGAAGCCATTGTTTACGATATGTACCAGTATCTGGGGGTAGATGCCTCTCTTTATAATTATGCAAAAATCTGTGTAAACGGTGATTACTGGGGCGTGTATCTGGCCCTGGAAGCTGTGGAAGACAGTTTTATGCTGCGCAATTATGGCACAGAGGATGGAAATCTGTATAAGCCGGAAAGCATGGGCGTTGGCGGCGGAGAAGATGAGAAAGACGGAGAAGGTGGCCCTGGAGGTGAAGCGCCTGAAATGGGAGAGTTCCCTGGCGAAGAAATGCCGCAAATGGGCGGTGACCCACAAGGCGGCGAAATGCCGCAGATGGGAAATGGAAATATGCCAGAGGATTTCCAGCCACCGGAGAATGGGAAAATGCCAGAGAATGCAGACTTTTCGGACCACGAAATGGGTGCCATGGGCGGCAGCGGAGGTGCAGATTTAAATTACACAGATGATGACCTTGACAGCTACTCTATCATCTGGGACGGCGAGGTAACGGATTCTGGCAAAAAAGATCATAAGAGGGTAGTAGAAGCATTGAAAAATATCAGCGAAGGCACAAACCTGGAGACTTACATGGATGTGGACAATATTCTGAAATATATGGCAGTCCACACCTTCGTAGTAAACGACGACAGTCTTTCCGGAACAATGGCCCACAACTATTATCTCTATGAGTACAATGGCCAGCTGAATATCCTGCCCTGGGACTATAACCTTTCCTTTGGTGGAATGTCCATGGGAGGCGGAATGGGTGGTCAGTCTTCTGGCGCCACCTCTGTGATAAACGATGTCATTGACACTCCATTTTCCATTACAGATTTCTTTGATGCGCTGCTGGAGAAAGAGGAGTATCGGGCGAAGTACCATGAGTATTTGAATGAGCTTGTGGAGAAATATGTAAATGGCGGTGAATTCCAGAAAACCTATGAGCGGATCCGCAGCCAGATTGATGATCTTGTATCCGATGATCCTACCGCATTTTACAGTTACGAAGAGTATGATGCTGCAGCACAGATGCTGTTGGAGGTGGTGAGCCTTCGCGCTGAGAGTGTAAGCGGTCAGCTGGACGGCACGATCCCTTCTACAGATGATGGACAGCAGGAAGATTCTTCCAGCCTCATAGATGGTTCTGATATTGATCTCAGCGTGATGGGAACCATGTCCGGCGGTGGTGGAGCCGGACATGGCGCAGGCGGTCCTGGCGGCGGCCCAGATGGAAATCAGATGTTCACTGGCAGCCAGCAGAATGAGAAAGAAAATGAAGCGTCTGAAAATGCTGGGCAGAATTTTACAGAAAAAGGAAACGTTAAAGATTCAGATGGAAATGAAGCATTACAAAAAGCAGAGTCGGATGGTGTACAATAAGAAAAAACGGAGCAAAGTGTCACAGTGAAAAAAGCAAACAGTAACACGAATCCCGACAAGCTATATCGGCCGATAAAAATAACTTGTCATAGTATGGTTAATCCGTTATAATTTTCATATATAAGTACGTGAAGAAAGTGTTTTTTCAGAAAATTGTATGTTGCTGGTCATGGGTGAACAGCAGCGACTATATGAAGGGGGATTTGTCTATGACGAAAATGAAGAAGATTTGTATGCCCATTCTTGCCGCCGCAGCGCTGGCTCTTTCGGTTCCAGGAACCGCACAGGAAGCAGAAGCGTCCTGTAATACCTATCGTGTAAATGTTGCCACCGGCTATCTGGCACTTCGGACAGACACTGCCTTTGAGAGCAGCAATGAGATCGGCGAGCTTTACACAGGTGACCTGGTAGAAGTTATGGATTATACAGGTGCTACTGGTTACTGGTATGTGTATTCTCCAAAGTATGATGATTTCGGATATGTAAACAATGACTATCTGGATTCTGTAACCTCTTCCGTATCCTCCTATGATACGATGTGGACTGTAAGCGTAGCCACTGGTTATCTGGCTCTTCGGAATGCACCGGATTATGATGCTTCCAATGAGATCGGAGAGCTTTATTCCGGAGATACAGTGTGGGTTTCTGACAGCAGCAATGCCCAGTATTGGTACGTTTATTCTCCGAAGCTGAACTGCTACGGATATGTAAATCAGGAATATCTGTACCGGGATGAGAGTATGGATTATGATTCCAGCTATTTTGGTGAGACACGAACTGTCAGCGTAGTCAAAGGCTATCTGGCCCTTCGCAATATGAAGGCTTACGATACCTCTAATGAGATCGGTGAATTATATTCCGGTGATGTGGTGCAGCTTCTGGACACCAGCGATTCCAAGTACTGGTATGTATATTCCCCAAAATATGATACCAATGGATTTGTGAATAAGGACTATCTGGTAGGCGGAACTTCCTATACCACTATGTCTGTGAAGGTATCCAAGGGGTATCTGGCCCTGCGTTCTGCCATGGCTTATGACGAATCCAACGAGATCGGTGAGCTGAATACCGGAGACAGTGTGGTAGTGATCGACTCCAGCGGATCGAAATACTGGTATGTGTACGCTCCAAGCCTTATGAAATACGGATATGTGGACAGTGGCTATTTGTATTAGAACAGGTAGAGAGAATAGGCAGATAAAACTGTGGTACACACTGAGCCTTATAGAGTTTAAAAAGTAACATGAAACGTGCAGCCCTTGATTTTCAGAAAAATCAGGGGCTGTTTTTCATACTGCTTTCTTTGCTGATTACGGAAAATACCACGCGGCGCGAAATCATGCGAAGCGTGTTGCTGTGAACAGTAATATCCATTTCCTTGTTTTATAGAAATTTCATATTTTCCCTAATTGAACAAAAAATAATGCAATGTTATACTAAAAATAACAGACAAAAACCGCCTACATAGGAATGGCTTTTTGTCTGATGACGGAAAAAACAGGAGTGTGATACATTGCAGGATACTACAGAAAATTACATTCACCTCGAAAAAGTTTCCAAGATTTACGGAACCAAAGAGGTAAAAATAATCGCAGTGGACGAGATCAGTTTTCATATAGCAAAAGGCGAGTTTGCCGTGATCGTTGGCCCCAGTGGTGCTGGTAAAACAACGGTTCTGAATATTCTGGGAGGAATGGATACCGCTACCAGCGGCCAGATCTGGGTAGACGGAAGGAACATTGGGAAATACAACAATCGTCAGCTTACCAGCTACCGAAGGGATGACATTGGCTTTGTTTTTCAGTTTTATAATCTGGTGCCCAATCTGACTGCCCTGGAAAACGTAGAACTGGCAGGCCAGATATGTAAGAACCCAATGGATCCTAAGACCGTTCTGGAAGAAGTGGGACTAAAGGACAGACTGGGAAATTTTCCGGCACAGTTGTCAGGCGGTGAGCAGCAGCGTGTTTCCATAGCAAGAGCCCTTGCCAAAAATCCCAAGATGCTCCTTTGCGACGAGCCTACAGGAGCCTTGGATTATCAGACTGGTAAGGCAATCCTGAAGCTCTTGCAGGATATGTGCCGAAAAAAGGGGATGACTGTAGTGGTGATCACACACAACTCTGCCCTTACCCCAATGGCAGACCGGGTCATCCGGATCCGAAACGGTAAGGTGGCCCAGATGACCTTAAATGATCACCCCGTACCAGTGGAAGAAATTGAGTGGTAGGTGAAGGGATGAAAGCACTTAGAAAAGAATTCTGGATGGAGATCAAAAAGAGCAGATCAAGATTCCTTTCCATATTGCTGATCGTAGCGCTGGGAGTGGCTTTCTTTTCCGGCATCCAGGCATCTTCGCCGGATATGCGGTATTCCGGTGATGCCTATTATGATGAAAAAAAGCTGATGGACATTAAAGTAGTGGGTACTATGGGGCTTACCAGTGAGGATGTGGCTTCCATAGAATCCATAGATGGAGTAGAATCCGCAGAGGGTGCCTGGTCCACAGATGTGATGTGCGGAGATAAGGAGAAACAAAAGGTACTGCATATTGAATCTATCAATGAGACAGTGAATGTCCTGGATGTTCAGGAAGGGCGTCTTCCCGAGAAAAAGGGAGAGATTTTTCTGGATGGGACATTTGCCACTGCAAATGATTATAAGATCGGAGACCCGGTCACTTTGAGGGAGGGAGAGGACAGCTCTCTTCTTGCTGTGACAAAGTATACAGTGGTGGGTACAGGAAGAAGTCCTTTGTATATTTCCTTTAACCGTGGAAATACCACTCTTGGTACAGGAGAAGTCAATGGCTTTGGTTACATACTTCCGGAAAGTTTTGATCAGGAGATTTATACTCAGATCTATGTGACAGTCCATGGAGCCAGAGGCCTTACCAGCTATACAGATGCCTATGAGAATCTCATTGCAAGGATTAAGGACAGGGTAGATGGGATTGAACAGGAGCGCTGCCAGATCCGCCTTGCCAAGATAAAATCCGATGCCCAGGCAGAAATTGATGATGCCCAGAAAAAGCTGGATGATGGAAAGAAAGAAGCAGATGAACAGCTTGCAGATGCAAAAGATCAGTTGGATCAAGGTAAGACAGATCTGGAAGAAGGAAAAAAAGAATATGAAGATGGAAAGCAGAAGCTTACCGATGCAAAAGGTGAACTTGAGGATGGGAAACAGCAGCTTGCTGATGCAAAAGATGAGCTTGAAAGCGGAAAACAGCAGCTTATTGATGCCAAGAATCAGCTTTCTTCCAGCAAAAACCAGCTTGACAGTGCCAGAAGTCAGCTGGATGATGGCTGGGGGCAGATAGAGCAGGCGAAGGATCAGCTGACATCTGGAAGACAGCAGCTTGCGTCTGCGCAGAAGGAAGTGGATCAGGGGCAGGCTCAGCTG
>OLRJ01000820.1_pt1 | contig 29345 bp, 23 predicted proteins | sample 1672741 | NCBI WGS metagenome assembly OLRJ01 (sample SAMEA3136719, study PRJEB25190) | human gut metagenome | biome: human gut; feature: human-associated habitat; material: faeces | place: Austria | collected 2013
GGATTAAAGGTCGGAGGTGTAAGCCGTTAGTACGACTGGGCAGTTACAAGCCCATTACCTTTAGGTGATGGATAGTTGACTAGTTATCTCCTGCTTCCTTTGTATGTCCTGCTCTGGATAACATTTTAATCGTGAAAGAATGGAATGTCAATACAGCGGTGAAGGGATGGGTGCCAGATATAGAAAAATCATCACTTGGCAAATCTTATACATATACTTATTGCATTATGCAAAAAAGATAGGGTTATATATCAGGGCTTCGTTTTCGGATTTCTCTCGTACGCTTATTATCTCTGTCATTTGCCAAACTCGCACTTACGTGCTCAAACACGGCAAATAACAGAGAAGCTAGCACGAATCGAAATCTACGAAAGCCTCGCATGATATATACCCCTATTCTTTTATGCAATGCAATGAATCACATCGCTGATTTACCAATAATAATTTTACTATATTCAGTCTGCGGAGTAGATACGGACACGTAACGGAATACCAAGGGAATCTGCCAATTCCTGACTTTTACGTATATTTTCTTCTCCGATACAGTCTACTACTGTAAATCTTACATCATCCAGATATTTTCTGCAGTCGCAGGCAAATTTCAGCATAGCATCAAAGGACTTCTCCCCATAAGCAGGACGTACCACTTCATTATAGGATTTTGCGTCCGGCATGTTCAGGCTGATGGAAACACAGTCTACAGCCTTACAGATCTCTTCTGCCGTAGATCTTCCGTGGATCAGGTCACTTAATCCGTTGGTATTTAATCGCAGACGGAAATCATATTTTTTCCTTACGTATTCACTTACTGCCACCAGCTTGTCAAGTACCATGGTAGGCTCCCCATACCCACAAAATACAGCTTCCCTGCATCCGGTAAAATCAAACCTGTCTATCGCCGGGATGATCTCCTCAAGAGAAGGTTCCTTGGAAAACCACAGATTCCCAGATTCCCCTACTGTGTCTCCATTATTTCGGATACAGAAGGTACATCTGCATGGACATTTATTTGTCAGATTAAAATACACCTGATGATTATAATGATATACAATATCTGTCATAGTCCTAATCCTCCCATAATGTATAAAGATATTTTTCAAAGCAAACTCCGTCGTTTCGGTCCGTACCTTCCTTTACTGCATCCCGGATCGCCTTTTCAAGAAAACGGACTGCTTTATGAACAAGTGCTTTTAAGCAGATTTCCTGCACCATCCCACCACATAAAACAGATGCAAAAAGATCGCCTGTGCCAGAATAGCTGCCTCCTGTTTTCTCAGAAAAAACCCATGTTTCTTCGTTATTTTCCCAAATCAGATTGCCAATCTGCTTTATTTCTCCATCCTGATCGTCCACTCCTGTGATCACAATCCCAGACACCTGGTATTGTTCATGAAGCCTGCTTCCCAGTGATTCTATCTCTTTTAGGTATTCTTTACCTGAAAGCTGCAAAAGGGACGCCCATTTCTTTTCCATTTCCTCTTTCCCGTATAGTAAAAGCAATGCCTCTGTCAGATTAGGAGTGATCACCTGGGCTTGGGATATCAGGGCTCTCATTTTCTCACAAAGCTGCGGAGAATAAATATCATAAGCCCTTCCCTGGTCTCCCATCACCGGGTCTACCAGAACCTTCGTGTCTGATGAAGCAAATCGATGAATAAACTCAAGGATCTTGTCTGCTTGTTTCTCTCCTGCCAGAAATCCTGTATAGATTCCATCTGGACGAAACCCTCGTTTCTCCCACTCATCCATAATCGCATCCATATGCTGTGTATAATCGTCACAATAATATGAGGCATATCCGGTTTGATTGCTAAGAATTGCTGTAGGCAGAGGACAGGCCTGCACACCCATGGCAGAGATCACCGGAATGGCTGCTGTCAGAGAACATTTTCCAAGTCCGGACAGATCGTTTAATATAGCTATTTTCTTCAAAGCTTGATCTCTCCTTGTATTTTTTTTCATTGTGATATAGAATATCACCTAAGTGTATCTTAATAAATATCCAAATTTAATTATTTTTAAGAGGACAGCTATGATTCAATTAGATAGAAAAGAAACAACTGATCATTTATATCTGGAAGTGTACCGATATTACCGTGACCTGATTCAAAACGGTAAAATGCTGCCAGGCAGCAAAATGCCTTCCCTGCGAAAATGTGCCCAGGAATTGAAATTAAGCAGAACTACCATAGAAAATGCTTATCTTCAGCTGGCTGCAGACGGATACATCCTTGCCAAAGCCCAAAGTGGATACTATGTAACTGAAATCTCTGTTCATCAACGCCAAAAGGCCAGTTCCAGGTACAGCCAGAGCGTAAATATCCGGTTTGACTTCTCCTCTGCAGGCGTAGACAGAGAAAGCTTCCGTTTCGACCTTTGGAGCAGGTATATCAAAAGTGCCCTGCGGCAGGATCAGCGAATGCTGACCTACGGCGAAGTACAAGGGGAGCAGGATCTCAGACAGGTGCTGGCTGACTACATAAGACATCGCCGGAATATTCAATGCTCCCCCGATGATATTGTGGTAGGTGCCAGTGTGCAGTGTCTTCTTCAGGTACTGTGCCCGCTTCTGAAAAGCAGGTACCACTCTGTTTCTTTTCCTAATCCCTCCTTTGTACAAGGATCTACCATATTTCAGGATTTTGGATTTCAGCTCCATTACAGGGATAAGAACAGCCAGGTCATCTACGTATCCCCGGCTCATATGACCAAATGGGGAGAGATCATGCCCGTTTCCAGACGCCTGGAGCTGCTTGAGTATGCAAGCCAACGAGAAAGCCTGATTATAGAGGATGATTATGAAAATGAGTTTGTATATCTGCAAAAGCCAACGCCCTCCCTGTTTGGTCTTTCCGGCGGACAGAATGTAGTATATATTGGCTCTTTTTCCAGACTTCTCCTTCCTTCCATCCGGATCAGCTTTATGGTCCTTCCCCCATCTTTGTTGGATGCTTACCGAAAAAAAGCTGATTTTTACAATCAGACAGCCTCTAAAGCTGAGCAGATCGCTTTGTGCCAATTTATCAGAGACGGACATCTTGCTTCCCAGACCAGAAAGCTGAAACGATTATATGCCCAAAAAGGAAAGCAGCTGTGCCAGATACTTTCCACAGTTTTCGGCAAAGAATACAGCATAAAAATGGGGCCTGCAGGCACAAGCCTTGCCCTGACCCTACCCTGTGTGGTAAGTACCGATGTTGTTCGCAAAGAAACAGAAAAAAAAGGTCTTCGTATCCCTGTGCTGTCTGAAACGGCAGATACAAAAACCTTCCTGTTATCCTATTCAGCTATGGAAGTCCAGGATTTTCTCCCGGCTTGTCATATACTAAAAGAAACCCTGCAAAGTCTTTCAGTCTCTTGAATTATTGATCATATATAAAAGAGCGTTCACAATACAGGCTGCAATATTTGAGCCGCCCTTTCTTCCCTGGGCAACAATATAGGGAACCGGAGCTTTCATGATCAGCTCCTTTGACTGGACCACATTTACGAATCCTACCGGAACACCAATGATCAGCTCAGGTTTCAAGAAGCCATCTTCGATCAGTTCATACAGCCTTACAAGAGCTGTAGGTGCATTCCCAACAGCAAAGATCAGCGGCTTTGAAAGACCTGCTGCCTTGTCCATACTTGCAGTGGCACGGGTGGTGCCGTTTTTTTTGGCATTCTGTGCCACATCCTCATCTGACATAAAGCAGTATACTTCTCCGCCATACCGTGCCAATGCCTTTTTATTGATCCCGGCTTTTGCCATCTGGGTATCTGTTACAATACAGGCTCCGTTTTTGATTGCATCCAGGGCATGCTGTACTGCCCCTTCTGAAAATTTCAGATTCTGAGCATAATCAAAATCCGCACTTGTATGGATACACCGTTTAACGATCAGCTCTGTTCCAGGAACCAGCTGCACATCCCCAAGCTCTGAGGTTATGATCTCAAAGCTCCTTTTTTCGATATCCATAGGCTTAACATTTTCCAGTTCCACCTTTATCATAAATTACACCCCTTCTTCCAATATGCTGTATATTTTCTTCATGTCCAGATGCTTTCTAAGCTCCGCAGCCAGGATGTTATACTGTGTTTCCTTAAAGGTAGCAAAATCAATGCCTGTCATAGAAGATACATCTATCCCTTTTCTTTCTCCAAGGATCCGGATCAAAGTCTCCACAACTTCCTCTTTATCAAACACCCCATGTACATAGGTTCCACATACATTTTCATGAAAAGCACCTTCTGTCTTTTTTTCTTCCGGCTGATTTCCGGCCACCATCAGCTTTGTTGCGGGCAATATCCCCTCTTTTCTTACTGATTCTCCCATATGGATCTCATAACCTTCCAGGCTTACTCCTGACAATGCAGCAAAGATACCTGTCATTGGAAGAAACTGCCCTGTAACACGGGTTCTTGTTTTTTGGCTGGCAAATACTGTATCCATAGGCAAAAGACCCATACCCCGGATCTTTCCGCCAGCCTCCACATGATAAGGGTCACTTAATGTATCTCCCAGCATCTGGTATCCTCCGCAGATCCCAAATACGATACAGCCTGCAGCTGCAGCCTTCAGAACAGCTGCTTCCAGACCGTTTTCCCTCATCCACAGCAAATCTTCCATTGTATTTTTCGTTCCTGGAAGAATGATCATATCCGGATTCTTCAGTTCAGACACATGCTGTACATAACGCAGGGATACCCCTTCTACACTTTCAAAAGGATTAAAATCCGTAAAATTGGAAATCCTGGGCACACGGATCACTGCAATATCGATCAGACCTGCCGGCTGCTTCCTGTCAAACCGTTCCGTCAGACTGTCTTCATCCTCCACCTGGATATTCATGTACGGGGCAACTCCTACCACCGGGATGTGGCTTCGCTCCTCCAGCATTTTTACACCAGGATCCAGAATGGTCTTGTCTCCCCGGAATTTGTTGATGATCAGCCCCTTTACCATATCACGCTCAGAAGGCTCCAGAAGGTCTACAGTACCGATCAGCTGGGCAAACACACCGCCCCGGTCGATATCTCCTACAAGAAGCACTGGTGCTTTTGCCATTTTAGCCATTCCCATATTAACAATATCATCATTTTTCAGATTGATCTCTGCCGGACTGCCTGCGCCTTCGATCACAATAATATCGTATTCATCAGACAATTCCTGATAAGCCTTCATAATGTCCGGCACCAGTTTCTTTTTGTATTTAAAATAATCCCTGGCGCTCATAGTCCCCAGCACTTCTCCGTTTACGATCACCTGGGAGCCTACATCATTGGTAGGCTTCAGAAGGATGGGATTCATCAGGACAGACGGCCGGATCCCGGCTGCCTCTGCCTGCATGACCTGGGCCCGTCCCATCTCAAGACCATTCTCTGTGATAAAGGAATTTAGTGCCATATTTTGTGATTTAAACGGCGCTACCCGGTAGCCATCCTGCTGAAAGATACGGCAAAGCCCTGCTGCCAGCAGGCTTTTTCCTGCATTTGACATGGTTCCCTGTATCATGATCGCTTTTGCCATAAATGCTTCTCCTCTTTTTAAAACATCTGCACTCAAAATTATCGGAACAAAACTTACTGATTAAATATTTATAACTGTCATGATCTGTATCAGCTTCTCATTCTCCGCATGCGTCCGCACTGCAATCCGGTAGTATCCTTCTCCAAGCCCCGGATATCCACTGCAATCCCGGATCATGATCTGCTGTTTCAATAATTTTTCCGTCAGCCCTTCCGGTCCGCGAAAGAATATATAATTCGCCGCTGAATCATACACCCTAATGCCCAGTGCCTTCAGCTGTTCTTGTAACCATTTTCGTTCCTGACGGATCAGCTGTCTCGACTCAGCTACATATGCCTTTTCTCTCAATGCTGCCACACCTGCCGCCTGTGCCGGAATGGAAATATTCCATGGCTGCAGACACTGTTCCATTTTCTGTAACAATTCTGTATTCCTGCTCATTCCATAACCAAGCCGCAGCCCCGCCATGGCATACAGTTTCGTAAATGCTTTCAGGATAAACATTTCCCTGTATTGCTCTAACAGCTGTTTGCAGGTCGTTTTCTCCGGTTCGTCTACAAAATCCACAAAACATTCGTCCAGCAGAAGATAGATATGATACTCCCTGCACCGTTGCAGAATCTTTTCCAGAAGATTTCCGTCTATGAGACATCCCGTTGGGTTATTTGGGTTGCAAAGCATGACCACATCCAGATCCTCTGTCAGTTCCGACAAAAATGCTTCCTCCAGCTGAAATCCGGCTTCTTCCCGCAGCGCTGCATATCGAATCTTCTGACAGCCGCATGCTTTCAATCCTCTCTCGTACTCTGCAAAAGAAGGCGCTGTCAGCAATGCATTCTTCGGCTTTACTGCCCAGCAAAATGCAAAGATCAGCTCCGCGGCGCCATTCCCCAGAATCAGATTTTCCACCGGCATCTGTTCAGCCTCAGACAATGCCTCAAACAGTTCCTGCTTTTTCAGATCCGGGTAATTTTTTATATTTTTCAAACTTGCCGCTGCCGCTTCCATGACTGCTGACGACGTTCCAAGAGGGTTGATGTTTGCTGAAAAATCCAGCATATCCGGATAGCGGTAAACATCCCCTCCATGTGTCTGTATCATATAGTTTCCTCTTTTTCTATAATAGTGTACGTTCGAATCTTCTTTTAGTCCTGAAAAAATATTTTTCACACTACTTCCACTCTTCCAGTGCATATCTGTTATATACAACCTGAAAAACTACAGCATCAGATATACCGATGCATACACCGTCACAGCCAGCAGGATCAAAACTGCCACTCTTACTGCTCCGAAAATAATCAGACTAAGTACCGCTGTTCCATATAAAATACGATGGGAACGCCGGATATCTTCAATTTCGATTTCACGATTGGCATCTCCAATATATGGTTTTTCATGTAATTTTCCAAAATACCAGGCATTTCCTGCCAGTCGGATATTCAACGCACCTGCCATAACGGCTTCCGTATGTGCAGAGTTGGGACTCGCGTGATTGTATCGATCCCTTTTATAGATCATCCTGGCATTTTTACCGTCAAATCCGGCAATACCTGATGCCAGTATCATGATCTGCGCGGACAGCCGCGCCGGGATATAATTTACCACATCATCCAGCTTCGCCGCAGCCGTGCCAAAGTACTGGTATTTATCATTTTTATAGCCAACCATGGAATCCATGGTGTTGATGGCTTTATAAGCAAATCCAAATACCGCCCCACCGATCATCATATAAAACAGCGGCGCGATCACGCCATCAGATGTATTTTCCGCAACGGTTTCCACTGCCGCTTTTGTAACACCCTGTGCGTCCAGATTCTGCGTATCGCGGCCAACGATCATGGATACCGCATGTCTGGAAGATTCGATAGTTCCATATTTCAGTTCGTGATACACAGCATCACTTTCTTTTTTCAGCGACTTTGTTGCCAGAAGCTGATAGCACCAGAACGTCTCCACAAGGAATCCGATCAATGGCACATGTCTGTAAAGCAAAGTCAGCACGACCAGTGGAACTGCCGCGGATATGCCCGTCACAAGCAGGACAAGCACAACGCCCGCAGCCCGTTCCCCGGTCTTTGTTTTCGGAAAAATCTTCCGCAGCAGTTTTTCTGCCAGCGAAATGCCATTTCCGATGATCCGCACCGGATGATACAGCCATCTGGGATCTCCGGCGATCAGATCAATGATAAATCCTGCCACGACAGCGGCAGTCGTCCATAACAATATCATAAAGGTAACATACCTCTTTCATTTTTTGATTTTTACAAATTGATGACAGATGTTTCTTTCATCTGTGGCTTCCATCATACTTTGTATAATGAGCAAGTCGCAAATCCATAACGTTACAAAATATCTTATATTAACTATTTCTGCATCCTATGCTACAACAAATGTATATCTGTATCAATCTATAGATTGAACTTATATTTTATACATGCACCAACAAAAGCCTGAGCAATCCCTAGATTTCCATAAAAATACAGGTGTGGAAATCCAGCAAACAGCGTATCTGTACTGTGTATACAATGCCAGCTTCGATTTCCCACCGGCTTTTTCGCAAGGAAGTCCTCTCCACAGCAGTCTGAATCAAAATAATGAAACTCATGCGCCGGAAATGTCCCCACATCTTTACCAAAGACTTTTCCACCCTCCAGGGTAATGTATCCAAATCGCCCCAGCCGTTCTGTCTTTTTCACATAGCCCGGGATGATTCCCGCCATCGTCCATGGTCTGTGGTTCATATCTTCCATTTGTTCATGAAGGTACATAAATCCACCACATTCTGCCATACAGGGAACACCGTTTTGCAGCGCCTCACGAACAGAATCCAGCATTTCTGTATTTTTACTCAATGCTTCCGCATACAGCTCCGGATATCCACCATGGAACATCAATCCATCCACATACTCCGGCAGTTTCTTATCATGCAAGGGCGAAAAATACAGGAGTTTCGCCCCAAGTTCCTGTAAAAGCTGCAGGTTATCCTCATAGAAAAAACAGAATGCTTCATCTCTGGCCACACCGATTGTTACGGATGGTTTTCTTTCATTTGCTGAACGATTACTGTTATCGCTACATTCCGCTGATAAATCAATTGATCTTCTGCTATCAGATGAACCAGTTTCTCTATAATATATTGTTTGTTTTCCTGACTCTGTACAAACTACAGTACTATCCTTATCCTGTCCTGTTACTTTTCTAACCAAAACATTTTCTTGCATATCCCGTTCTGATATGGTTCTATTTGATCCTGCAATCTCATCCAGCACATCCCATTCAATGCTTGTCTCCAGAATCTCTGCCAGTTTTTCTACCCGTTCTTTCAGATCTGTAATCTCATCCGGCGTTACCAGACCGAGATGACGGCTTTCCAGCACACAGTCCGGCACATAGGGCACATATCCTACCACACGAACCGGCAGCTGACTTTCGATCATCTCTTTTAGTCTCGGATACAGCATTCCTGAGACGCGGTTTAAGATCACGCCCTGTATCCTGCTGTCTCCTTTATACTCTAAAAATCCTTTGATCAAAGCCACCAGCGATACGCTGGAACCCTTTCCATCCACACATAAGATAACCGGTGTATCCGTAACCTGCGCCACTTCATACGCACTTGACCGTGTACTGATGCCGCCCAATCCGTCATAATATCCCATAACACCTTCCAGAACCGCAAGATCATATCCGTTGCTGTTCTTCTCAAACAGATACCGCACCGTATCCTCATCTGCAAAAAAAGTATCCAGATTCCGGCTTTTTGTTCCAAGAATCATGCTGTGAAACATCGGGTCAATATAATCCGGTCCGCATTTAAAAGAGATCACTTTTTTCCCACGATTTTTCAATGCATGCAAAAGTCCGCATGTGATCAGCGTTTTTCCACTGCCACTGGACGGCGCTGTCAGTAAAATTCTTGCCGGCAGCATCTTAATTCTCCTTACCCTGTGCACAAATGACATACACTGGATTTTGTCCCATCATAAGATGATGTTTTCCTGCTTTTTTCGCTTTCGCAATATTTACAGAAATAATCTCCGGTTCCTCAAATGCAAGCTCACGGATGCATTTAATCGCTTCTGCCATTGTTTCCAGCGAAATGGCATTGACTACGACACGGATCCTCGGATTCTTTCCGATGAGACAATGCATGATCTCTTTCAGATTTCCGGATGAACCTCCCACAAAAACATAATCCGGGTCTGGAAGATCAGAGATCGCCATCGGTGCTGTTCCCTGAATGACAGACAGGTTATCCAGTGCAAATTTCTTCTGATTCTCTTTGATCAGCTCGACAGCTTCCGGATTCTGCTCGACAGCATACACATGTCCTTCATAAGCAAGTCTTGCCATCTCAACAGCTACAGAACCGGTGCCTGCCCCCACGTCATAGATAACTGCATCTTTGGTCAGATGCAGTTTTGAAATAGAAATGCTACGGACTTCTTCCTTCGTCATCGGCACTTCGCCGCGGATAAATTCACTGTCAGCGATGCCACTGGTCACGATGCGTTTCTCGCCATCTATGTTCTCCAGTAAAATAACACACAGACTGTCTGTTTCTACATCTACAAGTTCTTTTGCCTTCTTTACTGTAATCTTCTCTTCAGGATAGGAAAGTCGCTCGCCAATACTGACGGTAACCTCTCCCATGCCGTACTCTGCCAGCTGCTGACACATTTTTGCCACGTTGTCTTTCGTTCCCGCCAGTGCAAAGATCCTCGGATATTCTCGCAACAGACCAACAATGTTGCAAGTCTTTCCATGCACGCTTACCGGATAAATATCTTCCCAGTCTGTGCCCAGTCTGGAACAGAAATAGACCATAGAAGAAATGCCACATACGATATCCGGCTTCTCCGGCAGACGGTTGATCAGCTGTTTTGCCCCGCTGTAAAATCCCAGATCTCCGGACAAAAGAACCGCTACTTTCTTCTGAGACGGAAGACGGCGTACAAATCCGCAGATCTCATCCGGCTGATAGGAAACATAAATCTCTTTGCCTGTATTTTCATAAGGTTCCACCATACGGCTGGCGCCGATCAGCACATCGGCTTCTCCGATGACACGGGCTGCCTCACAAGTCAGCGTGCCTTCGGTACCCATGCCGATGCCTACCAGCGTTACCTGTCCTGCACCTGCAGTCTCATCATGCCATTTGATCTCTTTGGGCTTTGCCGTCTCATCCGGGAACATCCGACGCAGCAGATCTATCGTCTGCACCAGACTGATGCCGTCTTCTTCCATCGGTCTTCCGATCACGATCAGGCCACAGCCAGCCTCTCTTGCTGCCTGACATTTTTCCGGGAATCCACCGGCTTTTCCGGATTCTTTCGTAACCATCCATTTCGCTTCTGTCTGACGGATCATAGCGATATTCGTTTCTTTTAAAAATGGTCCCTGCATACAGATCAGATGTTTTCCGGTAAATCCAAGTTCCGTACATAAGGTAACTGCTTCCGGCTGCGGAAGGATCCGCACATACAGACGTTCTTTATAGTCTGGGAGTTCAATAAAAGAACCGATCTCTTTGCTTCCTGTCGTGACCAGAATATTTCCTGTTGTCTCTGCCAGTTTTTTTACCGCTTCTTCCGTATCTTTTACAAAGCAGAGGGTCAGTCCGTCATCCTCTTTATCGGAAACAGCGTCCACCGCTGTCTCCCGGAGCACTCTGCAATATTTTCGCTCCGTATTGCGGGCTGCTTCTGCGATATTATCCGTTGCAAGGTCTGCATAAGGATGGGTGGCATCAATGACAAGCCCGGAAGATGGGATCTGCTCCATCTCTTTTTCCATTTCTTCTCTGGTCAAAGCCCCCACCGAAATTGTGAGGCTCTCGCCCTTTGGAAGCAGCTGCTCGCCATAGTCAGAAACAACGCATACTTTACTTCTGATCTTATGTTCGTCCAGATATTCTGCGATTTTTCTTCCTTCTGATGTCCCTGCAAAAAGTAATACACTGTAATTATACATTTCGATACCCCCTTGGTGTAACCATATGACCGCCGATTTCCTGTGTCTGAGCGTTTCCGATGAAAACCGTTGTAAACATATCCACCTGCGTATCTTTTAATTCTTTTAATGTCATGACCTGATAACTCTGGCCTTCCCGGCCAATCTGAGATACGATGCCACACACCGTATCTTCCTTTTTATATTGTAATAAAAGTTCACATGCTTTTTTCAGATAATCTGCCCGCTTTTTGCTGGACGGATTATAGATCGCAATGGCAAAATCTGCCGCAGCCGCTGCCAGCAGTCTCGCTTCTATCTTTTCCCATGGAGTCAGCAGATCGCTGAGACTGATCACACAGAAATCATGGATCAGCGGAGCGCCCAAAACAGATGCTCCCGCACTGGCTGCCGTTACGCCCGGTACGATCACAAGCTCTGTATCCGGGTAATCGGCGCCAACCTCGTACATCAGTCCTGCCATACCATAGATTCCTGCATCTCCACTGCAGATCATGGATACGGTCTTTCCTTTTTCTGCTTCCTCAAATGCCAGACGACAGCGCTGTACTTCCTGCTTCATCGGTGTTGTCAGAAATTCTTTTCCTGCGAAATGCTCCTTTACCAGATTCACATACACCGTATAGCCAATAATCACGTCACTGGCTTCCAATGCGTGGATCGCTTTTAATGTCATCTGTTCATATTCTCCGGGGCCGATGCCCACTACATATATCTGCTTCAAAGATTCACACTCCAGTCTTTCTCTGCGCATGCCACTGTCACGCCGCATGCACCGTGTTTCTCTATTATAATCTTTCCATAATTACTTGCAAGCTTTGCACTCCGCTCGCACACATTATCCACTCCCGTAACCGACTGCACAAAGGCAGAGGCCTGATAAATTCCCGGAGCGGCTCTCAATTCTTCTGCTGAAAAAGTCCGGAATTTCCATCCTTTTTTTTCTGTCAGGGACAAAAGTCCAGGCTCGTTTGCCTTAAGATCAATGGTAGCTGCCATATCCACTGCTTCTTCCAGAATACCATGTGCTGTCAACACCTCTGTAATCTGTTTTTGGATCACATCCTGCGAAGTTCCTTTTTTACAGCCAATGCCTAATACGGCTGCCTTTGGAACCAGATATAAAATGCGCTGTTGTCCACTGTTTTTTAATTTCCGCAGACCGATATGCACATGAATATCACTAAATTCAAATGCAACGCTCCCTGTATCTTGTTTTTTTTCAAACATATTCAATTTTTTTTCTCTTGTTATTATTGACGGACTATCAATTTTTTTATAATCAAAGACCAACTCCGGCGGCCAGTCCAATCCTGCCAGCTCTGCTGCCTTTTCCTCATCTGCGCTGATCAGGATCTTTTTTCCCTGCAAAATATCAGCAGACACTTCTTTTGCCAGCTTCATGTCCGAGATCCACAGATTATTTTTTCTGGCAAATACATCTATTGCAAATTTATGATTGATGTCCGTGGCTGTAGTTATCACAGCAGTCGCCTGCAAATCTTTTGCCAGCCACTCCGCCAGTTCATTTGCGCCGCCGATATGTCCTGACAACAATGGAATCACATAGGCTGCTGCTTCATCAATGGCAAGGACTGCCGGATCTGTCCGCTTGTCCTTCACAAAGGGCGCGATTCCCCGGACAGCAATCCCTGTGGCTCCCACAAAGACCAGAAGTTCACAGGTGGAAAACATGTTCTGACACCATTGCTGCAAAGATTCTGTACACAATATAATATCTGTTTTTTCTAAAATATTTTCTTCAGTTTCCTGAACGTATTTTTCTGTACTGTTTTCTCTGTTTGCTTTCGTAACAGTGCCCTCTTCTGTGTCAGACCCGATTTCATATTTTTCTTCTTCACAGTAAATCTTTTTCTGATGACTTGCAGCCTTTCGTTTTACATAGGAAGTCGTTTCCCATCCTTTTTTCTGCAACGCTTTCGCTGCTACCTGCATGGTCACTTCGCCACGGGCGGTAAAACAGATCAGTGCCGCTTTCACGGTTTCACGCTCCGAAATTCTGTCTCAAAAGTCGGATCATATAATTTAGAACGCTCATAGTGACTGTGTGCCACCACATCTCCCACGATGATCAGCGCTGTCTTTGTAATGTCATGCGCTTTCGCTGTCTCAGCCAGCGTCCCAACGGTACAGATAAATTTCTTCTCATCCTTCCAGGTCGCTTTATATACGATCGCAGCCGGGGTATCAACGGTATAACCGCCCTCCACCAGACGTTCCGCAAGCTCCTTCAGCATGCCCGTACTTAAAAACAATACCATGGTCGCCTGATGTGCCGCAAAACTCTCGATGCTTTCTTTTTCCGGAACCGGTGTACGGCCTGCCATGCGGGTAATGATCACGCTCTGGGAAACCTCTGGTAACGTATACTCCAGATTCAGTGCAGACGCCGCACCGCAAAATGCGCTGACACCCGGGCAGTAATCATAGGAAATGCCACATCTATCCAGCACATCCATCTGCTCCCGGATTGCTCCGTAGATGCTGGGATCTCCTGTGTGAAGACGCACCGTTGTCAGTCCTTTTTCCTCAGAAGCTTTCATCACTTCCAGCACTTCCTCCAGCGTCATCTTTGCACTGTTGTAAATGCTGCAATCTTTTTTTGTATAGTCCAGCAGCTCCGGATTAACCAGTGAGCCTGCATATATCACTACATCCGCCTCTTCCAGAAATTTCTTTCCCCGAAGAGTGATCAGATCTGCGGCGCCTGAGCCCGCTCCAACAAAATGAACCATTGTTATTTACTCCGTTTCTTTTACTCTATTGTATACCTTATCTTTCATACAACCATATCTCAATGTATATGCTTTTTTCACAAATTCCTCTATTTTTTGTACTCCAGGAATCTTTTCATCGCAGCTTTTTGAGAATTTTTCTATATTGGAACATCCTGTCCATTAATTTTATCCATCAACGTATCTACAGTCTCTGTTTTTGCCAGAACACCTTCCACATTGGAAAAGATGATGGCTCCTGTCTCGATTCGTTTTCCGGTTCTGTGATCCAGATAAAACTGTATCTTCTCTGCCATGATCGCCATGGTGGTTTCCAGATATCCTGCATCTTTTAATATCTGCACCGATTCTTCTGTTGTCTGGGAATCCAAAATTTTCCCGATCACTTCCATCGGCGCTTTCGCCCGGAAAGCCTGGGCTGCCATCAGCTCTGCACGGCTGTCCGCACAACGGGAATGGGTATTCATAATACCGCCGGAAACTTTGACAAATTTTCCGATATGTGAGATAAACAGGATGCCTTTTACCCCCAGTTCCTCTGCCATATCCAGTGTCTCCCCCAGATAATTGCTGCATTTCATGGAATAGGTAAGGTCGATATCCAGCTTGTCTCTGGAAAACATAGCGCCATAATTGCCCGGTGTGATGACCAGATACTGTGCCCCATTTTTTACATGCATTTTCATTTCCAGACGAATACTGGCAATCAGAGCATCTTCGCTCATAGGCACTACAATCCCGCTGGTGCCAAGCACAGAAATACCGCCTTCGATTCCAAGTCGCGGATTAAATGTGCGCTTTGCCAGTTCTACTCCCGCCGGTATAGAGATCTCCACATGCAGTTTTCCTGAAAATCCATGATTCTGACAGATTTCCTCCACTGATTCTAATATCATCTTTCTCGGCACCGGATTGATGGCTGCCTCTCCCGGCTGCTGATACAGACCGGTTCGTGTCACACGACCCACGCCGATACCGCCATCCAGCTCCATTTCTGTATCTTTAGCTACAGCATTTATTTTATTTACTTTTGCATACACCAGGATTCCATTGGTCACATCCGGATCATCTCCGCCGTCTTTTCGAATCGCACATCTTACCCAGCCTTCTCCTCTGGAAATATCCTCCACCAGAAGATGCAGCAGAATCCCCTTTGGCGTCTGTAGGGCAATTTCCTCCACAGTCTGCCCCGTCAACAGCATCTGTGCCGCCGCTTTTGCCGCCGCTGCCGCACAGGAACCGGTAGTGTATCCATACCGCAACTTTTTTCCGTCTTTTAAAATATAATAATCTTCAAGACCGGTTCTTCTATCTTCCATATTTGCTGACTCCCAGCCTCCATTCCATATGCATGCACTTCCGAATTTCTTATTTTTTAAGCTTTTGGGAGAACGTATCCCTGCGTATCTGGCATTTACTATTTTGCTTCTGCCTCATATTTCATGGAAATTTTTTCAGAATGCTATACGGATTTATTTTATCTCAAACATGGAAATTTGTACACTACCATTCAGATTTTGTATAGCACACGAATACTCTGATACTCATGCTGCAGCCCCGGCTGATGGTGCAAACAGATATAAACATGTATTTTCATACTAATACTAATGCCCATGCCGTTGCCTTCAAACGCCGGCATAAATATCTATGAAAAAATATTTTCCATCCTATTCCGTTCTTACATACCTACATTTAAAGTATACATGTCTGCATTATACAGAAAAATACCCTTTAAAATCCATATCTGACTTTAAAGAGTATTTCCTTTGTTTTTATTCTGTTATCACGCCTGTCTGCCACTGGCGATATATGTTTTACAAAAAAGTTACATCATCCTATGCATTCAATACATCTTTGCCAGTATCAGGAAAGATGATCCAGAACCCAGTCGACATCCCCGGTCGTCTTTAATTCTTCCAGTACATCATCATCCTCCAGCATTTCGCAGATCTTCGCCAGCAGGTCCAGATGTTCATCTCCAATACCTGCAATTCCAAAGATAAGCTGTGCTTTCTCATCTCCGAAATCTACTCCTTCCGGATACTGTAAAAATACGATTCCGGTTTTCTTGACCGTTCCTTTCGCTTCACTGGTTCCATGTGGAATCGCAACACCCATTCCCATATAAGTGGTAACCAGTTTCTCCCGTTCCTGCATTGCATTCACATAGTTTGCGTCGACATATCCAAGCTCCGCCAGAAGTTCTCCTGCAGCCTGAATGGCTTCTTCCTTGGATACCGGTGTCTGATTCAGACGAATGCCTTCCCTGCAAATGACCTGTTTCTTCTCAGATGTATCTTTCTCCTCCGTATCTTCTGATATACTTTCCGGCGTTATCTCCGATCTTTCAACATCTGCAGTTTCTATATCAGACCCTGCAGTTGAATCTACTGTTGCTTTTCTATCAGATTCTGCAATTACATCTGCCGTCGTTTTTTCCTTATCCGCTCCGGTCATATGACCGTCAGCTGAATTTTCTTCTGTCGTTCCTTCTGCTGACTGGCTTAATTTTTCCAGAAGTTCATCTAATGCCGGATCCGCAAGGAAATTTCCAATCGTTATCAGTTGTGCCTGCGGCGCACATTTTTTTGCCCGTTCTGCCAGCGTTTCCTGAACAACAGCAATATCACAATCTGACGGAATATTATCTACAGAAGTATTGCTTACCTTGATATCCGGTCGAACCGTTTTCAGACGGTTTCTGAATTTGGTAGCTCCCATGGCAGAAGATCCCATTCCTGCATCACAGGCAAAGATGATCTTACGAACAGCTTCTGACCGGTTCAGAACAACAGGTTCGCTCTGTCCTTTTGCTTCTGCCTTCATCTCAGCCACTTTATTCTGTGCATCTTCCAGACTCTTTCCACCAGCCATTTTTACAATCGGAGAGGCAATGCCAAAGGATATTCCTGTTGCCAGAAGCACGCCTACGATAACTTTCCACAAATCCGGTCCTGGAGTCATCATCAGGTACGCAATAATTGATCCCGGTGATGCTGGTCCCACAAGTCCGCAATTCATAATGCTAAACCAGAAGATTGCCACCATATTTCCAACGATCGGTGCAATGATGACCAATGGATTCATCAGAATATATGGAAAATAGATCTCGTGTACTCCACCAAGCAGATGGATGATAACAGCTCCCGGCGCAGACTGTTTCGTCTTCTTATCTTTGCAGAAGAACATATATGCAAGCAGCACTCCCAGTCCAGGACCCGGGTTCGGCTCCAACATATACATAATGGATTTTCCCACTTCCGCAGCCTGTGCTGTGGCAAGCGGAGTAAAGATGCCATGATTGATAGCATTGTTTAAGAACAATACTTTTGCCGGTTCGATAAAGATTGCTACTAATGGCAGCAGGCTGTGACTTACCAGTATATTGACACCTGCTGAAAGCACAGATAAAATTGCGCTCATCACAGGCCCCACTACCATATATCCCAGGATTGCCAGCAACATGCCGATGATTCCGGCGGAGAAGTTATTGATCAGCATCTCAAACCCTGCCGGCATCCTGCCTTCCATCAACTGGTCAAATTTTTTAATACAAAAACCTGCCAACGGTCCCATGACCATGGCTGCCATCAGCATTGTGATGGATGTGTTGCTCATGATTGCGCCAATCACAGCGATTGCGCCAACAACCCGACCTCTGTCACCCCCAACCATTTTTCCTCCGGTAGCTGCGATCAGAATCGGAATCAGAAATGTCAGCATCGGAGATACCATGCTGTTTAATTTTTCATTTGGCATCCATCCTGTTTCTATAAAGAACGCAGCAAGAAAACCAAAAGCGATCAATGCCCCAATATTTGGCATAACCATTCCTGATAAAAATTTACCAAATTTCTGTACTTTGCTTTTCACGTCAGTCCTCCACATAACCCCATACTATATAGATCAACAAAAGTGCAAAACTGTATTTTTATCTGTATACTTGTTTTCAGGCATGTATCTTACCATCGAATAAAAATAACCCTCAAATACCATGCATGAATACACATTCCTATATAACAGTTACTCCCTGTCTTTCACATTCACGAATCAGTTCTTCTGGAAGCATTCCATCTGAAATAATCATATCCACTTCGGAAAGATCACAGATCGAATAGGTACTCTTTATCCCTGTCTTTGAAGCATCCATAAGAACGATCGTCTGCTCCGCCTGCCGGATCGCAGTACGTTTAAGAAGCGCTTCCTCACTGTTTCCGCATGTAAATCCCGTCTTCATAGAAAATCCTGTTACCCCCAGAAATGTCTGATGAAAATTAATCTGCTCGATCTCACGGATGGCAGATGTCCCATACACGCTGATGCTGTAACGGTTCAGCTTTCCTCCGGGAATCACGATTGTCGGATTACTGAGTGACGATAATTCTGTGGCACAGCTTAATCCTGTCGTACAGATCAGATTGGACTGATCCGGAAATACTTTTGCCAGCTGCGTCGCCGTACTTCCGGAATCCAGAAAGATTGCTGTATCCGGCAGAATCAGTTCCAGTACTTTCTTTGCGATCTCCTGTTTGCTCTCAATATTGCGAACAGCCCGGCGATTCAAAAAATCATCTGTCCCTATGACCAACTGTACGGATTTTGCGCCGCCATGCACCCTTACGATCTGCTTCGCAGCATCCAGTGCTTTCAAGTCTGTACGAAGTGTCATTTCTGACACATCTGAAAACTTTTCTTTTATCTGTGAAAAACTTACGGTTCCTTTTTTATTTACAAGTTCTGCTATCGCATTTCTGCGAATTTCCATTGCATCCATAAAAATCCTCCATCTGATAAAATCCATGCACAGAGGATCTTATCAGGTCTTATTCTGTTATAAAGTTTGCAAGTAAATATTCTTCTGCTTCCGGACACCACAGACCTTTATGCGCATCTACAATGTCTGCAAGCGCTGTATAACGGGCGTCTTTTGTCTCTTCTCCTGTTTTTCGAAGATCCTCAAGTGCTACCAGCGGCATACTGAGATGTGTATAGATCAGTTTTTTACCGCCCGGAATCTTCGGAAGGTTCAGAGTAGTTTCCGCTGCTGCATCCAACCCACCGATATGGGTAACCATAACTGCCGGATCGATCCGTTTTTCTGCTGTCAGTTCAAGAGACTCGATCATATCTGCTGTATTTCCGCCTGTTGTTCCCATAACATGGGTAGAATTATAATGTACATCATAGAAATTCATTGATGCGCTAAAATTTTTATCTGTCGGTCCTGCAAAGAAATTCAGACATCCATCTCTTCCTAAAATATCACTGGACTGTTTTACAACAGCGGCTACCGGTGCATAACAGAATACGTCATCATAACCGGTTCCACCTGTAATCTCACGAAGATATGCAACCGGATCATCATAATTACCGGTATTTACGAAATGCAGCTCAATGCCTTTCTCTTTGTATTCCTCTACCGGGAAAAGTTCCTCAGCACGATCCAGTCTGTCCTGATTCAGATCCGTAACAACTACCATAGACGGACGGACATCTCTGTGAAGTGCATAAGTGAGAGCGCCAAGTCCCATTGGGCCTGCACCTGCCATAATCGCAAGTTTTCCATTTTCTTTGATGCCCATCTGATGTGTATAAACACCCATCTGTGTGTGATATGCAGCATTAAAAGCTCCGATACTGCAGGACATCGGTTCAGCAAGAGAAGCTTCATAATAGGCGCGTCCTTTATACTCCAGAAGACATCCCAGTTCCATTACTTCTGCCGGAATGATGCAGTATGTTGCATCTCCGCCAAAGAATTCATAAGAATATCCCGGACTCCACATCGTTCCTTTATAGTTTAATGCCGGCTGGAGCGTAAATTTCATACCAGGTTTGAACTGATCCTGATGATTTTTACCTACTTTTATGATATCGCCAGCAAACTCATGTCCCATGATTGCCGGATGCTCTGCAACATCCTCATGTACACGTTTGTGCTCCGTACCAAGAATCGCACATTTATAAGTAGACATACAGATGCTGTCCGAAACCACCTTTACCAGGATCTCGTCATCTGTAATCTCCGGAAGTTCAAACTCTTCCAGTCTCAGGTCATTTGCTCCATGCAGTCTAACGCCTCTTGCTTTCATAATAAAAGCTCCTTTCTTCATGTTATTCCCGTTTGTATGCTTTTGCAACAACAATCTTTCCCAATTACAGTGCTTTTATTTTTATTCACAACCCACTGTTTTTCTCAATTTGTTATAAATCTTCTTTTTGTTGTTGCATTAAAAGTATGTGTCTTTTGTTTCAACAGCTGTTATAGTCATGATATCTATGTTTTTTCGAAAAGTCAATGATATTTGTAGCAAAATAATGCACAAAATTTGCCTTTTATTTTTTAATTCAAAAGTTTTACTTTTGGATTGACAATTTTGTTTCGATATGATAATTTGTTGAAATAACAATGTGTTTTTTAATATGAAAAGGTAACTATTTTATTACCAGACAATCGGACAGCAGGGTTCGCCGTATTGACCGCCTGTGTGTCCATGCAATGAAGGAGGTTCTATTATGTGCGGTATCGTTGGATTTATTGGAAATGAACCGGCAGCTCCTATCCTGCTCCAGGGGCTTTCTAAACTGGAATACAGAGGATATGATTCAGCCGGCATTGCAGTGCGTGATCAGGATGCGCCTGCAGAGATCATCAAAAGCAAAGGTCGCTTAAAATTATTACAGCAGAAAACAGATAACGGACATGCATTAAAGGGAAACTGCGGCATCGGTCATACCCGTTGGGCCACTCACGGCGAACCGTCTGAGATCAATGCCCATCCACACTGCAGTGATGACAGATCCGTCATCGCCGTACACAACGGAATCATCGACAATTATACAGAATTAAAAGAAAAACTCCTGAAAAAAGGGTATATTTTCTATTCTGATACAGATACGGAAGTAGCCGTCAAACTGATCGATTATTACTATAAAAAATCCGGACAGGATCCTCTGCAGGCTCTGATCAACGCCATGACTCACATCCGTGGCTCTTATGCATTTGCAGTCATGTATCAGGAATATCCGGGAGAGATCTACGTTGCTAGAAAAGACAGCCCAATGATCATCGGTGTGACATCCGATGCCTGTTATATCGCATCAGATGTACCTGCGATCCTGAACCATACACGTTCTGTATACTATATTGACAATATGGAAATCGGACGCCTCCGAAAAGGCGAAGCTACATTCTATAACATGGATGAAGAGGAAGTATCACGGGAACCCGTGGAAATCAAATGGAATGCTGAATCTGCCGAAAAAGGCGGTTTTGAACATTTTATGATGAAAGAAATATATGAACAGCCAAAAGCAGTCTCCTATACACTGTATCACTATCTGAAAAATGATCGCATTGACCTTACTGAGACTGGTCTGACACCAGAAATCCTGAACGGTTTCCGTCAGATCTGCATCGTAGCCTGTGGTTCTGCTTATCATGTTGGCATTACTGCGCAATACGTGATTGAATCCCTGGCTCGCATTCCGGTAAGAGTGGAAGTCGCTTCCGAATTCCGTTATCGTGATCCAATTCTTTCCGAAGATGAACTGGTCATTATTATCAGCCAGTCCGGAGAGACCGCCGACAGCCTTGCCGCTCTGAGAGAAGCGAAAAAACAGGGCAGTAAAACACTTGCCATCGTAAACGTAGTCGGTTCTTCTATCGCCAGAGAAGCGGATTATGTGATGTATACCATGGCTGGACCGGAAATTGCAGTTGCCACAACAAAAGCCTACAGCACGCAGTTGATCGCCATGTATCTGCTTGCCCTCGAATTTGCCCGGGATAAAGAACAGCTGACAGACGATGCCGTTCAAACATATATCCAATCCCTGCAAAAACTTCCGGAACAGATTGAAAAAATTCTGGCGGACAAAGAACGGATCCAATGGTTTGCCGCAAAGTTTGCAAACATCAAAGATGCGTTCTTTATCGGAAGAGGCATCGATTATTCTATCGGTCTGGAAGGCAGCCTGAAGATGAAAGAGATCAGCTATGTTCATTCTGAAGCATATGCAGCCGGCGAATTAAAACACGGTACGATCAGTCTTGTGGAAGACGGTACCCTTGTCATCGGCATCCTGACCCAGCCTGCGCTTCAGGAAAAGACACTTTCCAATCTGGTAGAAGTAAAAAGCCGCGGAGCTTATCTGATGGGACTGACTTCTTTTGGCAATTATACGATTGAAGATTCGGTTGATTTTACCGTCTATATTCCAAAAACAGATCCTCTGTTTGTCAACAGTCTTGCCATTATCCCGTTGCAGCTTCTTGGCTATTACATGAGTGTGGCCCGCGGATTGGATGTTGACAAACCAAGAAATCTTGCAAAATCCGTTACCGTAGAATAAACCCTTACGCAAAACACAATTTTATTCATACACCAAAACCCCCATGACCATTCCCTGTCACGGGGGTTTTATCTAGCTTATCCTGATTTTGACACTTTCTATATCTGAATTCAGACACTTTTTGACATATTTTATCAGTCACTTTTTGCAAAACTATCTTTCGTTGCACTTTTTAATGTCGGAATCGTTCCAAAGAGCATATGCTGCTTCATCATATGCGTAACCTGGCCTACTGAAACATTATCGCTGTTGTTAAACCACCAACGAACCGTGACCAGATAATTATTTACCAACAAACGAGCATACCAGTCCGCATATCGCTTTTTTTCCTCAGAAATTGTCGGATGATTACGAATCTCCAGCTCTACTTTCTTAGCGCCTGCATCCATCATTTCTTCAAATACATTCCGTCCCAGCAGCCGCTGATTCCACAGGATCTCCAGTTTCCATTTCTGTTCCCAAAGTCTGGCAAGACCATCCTCCAGTGAACGTGTATGCTCTTTTTTCTTTACATCCATATGAAGAAAATCCACTTCCATATGTTCTGCAAAGTCCTGCACGATCGCATCCACAACAGCATCCCGCAATGCATATTTATCTGTATAATATCTGTAAAAAGAGGACCTGTTGATTAAGGCTTTCTCTGCGATCTTTCCTACCGTTACCTGTGAAAAATCTTCTTCTTCCAGACATTCATAAAATGTTTTTATGATCAGGTTGTTCATACGCTCCTGCCGATGATCCATAATATGTCCCCTTTCTCATTTTCTGTTTCATGTGATATCTTCCTCCAATAATGCATAACATCAAAATACTTCTTATGCAGATAAATGTGATGCCTTGCCTGCATAAATAATGATATCTGTCACAGTGCCGTTTAAAAATTAAATTTTCTCTTACGCTCATTATATCATGAACAAAAGCGGTTCATGATCAACATTCGCCGTTCGTCAATCATACGAGCACGTTGACTCTCTTGAGCTCATTATACCATATATCCCCTGTTTTGTGTATTTTCAGGAATACAATACAACATTTAATTGGGTTTTGTTGCATTTTGAAACAGTATAAAAAAAGCTGATGTTTGAATAAACAACCTGTTTTCTGGTACATTTTAGGTAACAAAACAGTAACTGTTCAGAAGCAGAACTGTTTGATAAAAAGATCTGTTTTTAACAGGTATTGGCGGTATCATGTCCGGCTGTGCATCTTTTATTTTTCAACCCTACATTTAATCCTACATCTTTGCATAGTCAGACTGACCACTTCATTTCAGACAGATTTTTTCAAATTTTCTGTTTTGCTTCAGCACATCATGGCTTGTATCGCTCATACACTCACTATTACAAGCCGAACATTTTATAATATTCATATAATCGTTCAAGAAAGGGTAAGGTAACAATCATGGCAGAAAAAAATCCATATTTTCCACATTTGTTTGAACCGTTAAAAGTTGGTTCCAAAACGATCAAAAACCGTATTGAGGCAGCTCCGGCTCTGTTTGCATTTGACCACTATATCGAACTGGATCCGGATCCGTTCGGTTATACGACTCCGGTACCGGAACGTGCCTTCCGCATGCTGGAAGCAAAAGCAAAAGGCGGTGCCGGTATCGTCTGTCTGGGAGAATTAAGTCCGAACCACACTTACGACAAACGTTTTCCGTTTGAGCCACCAGCAGATTACACCTCCCGTTCTGATAAAACATTCAACATTATCAAAGAAACGGCAGAAATGATCAAAAGCTACGGTGCTTTACCGATCGGCGAACTGGTTTCCTGTGGCGAAATCAAGACAAATATCGGAGACGGCATCAATCCGAAAGGACCTTCTGAAAAAGATCTTCCGGATGGCACCCATGTAGATGCTTTTACAAAAGAAGAAATCCAGCAATGTTATCAGGATTATGTAACTGCATGCAAATGGTTTGAGGCAGCAGGCTGGGAAGGTATCATGATCCACTGTGGACACGGCTGGCTTCCGGCTCAGTTCCTTTCTCCACAGTACAACAAACGTACCGATGAATACGGCGGATCTTTTGAAAACCGTGCAAGATTTACCGTTGAATTATTAAAAACCCTTCGTGAGGCAATGGGACCGGATTTCCTGATCGAGATCCGTGTCAGCAGCTCCGAGCATCTGCCGGGCGGTCTGGAACTGGAAGATGCCGTAAACTACTGTAAACTGTGTGAGCCGTACATTGATCTGATCCATGTATCCTGCGGACATTACTTAAGTTCTTCCAGAAGCTGGGAGTTCACTACCGCATATGCACCGCATGGTCCAAACATCGAACCGGCTTCTGTTATCAAGCAGAATGTTTCCATCCCGGTTACCGTTGTAGGTGGCATCAACTCTCCGGAACAGGCTGAAGAAGCCATCGCAACAGGAAAAGTGGACATGATCTCCATGGGACGTCAGTTTTTCGCAGATCCTGCTTTCCCGAACAAAGCAAAAGAAGGACATGCAGATGAAATCCGTCGCTGCCTGCGCTGCGGAAGATGTTATCCGGGTCCGTCCGGCGAACATGAGACAGAGATCTGGACCATCAAATTCCCACCACTGGATTCCTGTACCATCAACCCATATGACGTATGGCCGGCATCCCACCACAAAGTTCTCCCGGATCGTATGCCAAAACCGGAAGGAAGCCGTAAAGTACTCGTAATCGGTGGCGGCTGTGGCGGACTTCAGTCAGCAATCACTGCTGCAGACCGAGGTCATCAGGTCATCCTGTGCGAAAAAACAGATATGTTAGGCGGTCTGATCAATTTTACCGACCATACAGATCACAAAATCGATATCCGCAACTACAAAAATCTGTTGGTACACGATGTAAAACAGCGTCCTGTTGACATCCGTTTAAACTGTGAAGTAACTCCGGAAATGATCAAAGAGATCGCGCCGGATGCAGTGATCCTCGCCGTTGGTTCTGATGACCTGATCCTTCCGATTGACGGAATCGAAAATGCGGTAACTGCAATGGACGTTTACTACAACGATTTCAAAGGTCTTGGCAAAAGCACAATCGTTCTTGGCGGCGGTCTCGTTGGTTGTGAAGCAGCTGCAGACTATATCGATCACGGTGTAGAGACAACCATCGTTGAGATGAAAGGCGCTCTTATGCCTGAAACTACAGGCTTATACAGAACCGCTGTTCATGATTTCATCGACAAAAACGGCGGCAAATATGAAGTAAACGCAAAAGTCATCAAAGTAGGAAAAGACTTTGTCATTGCAGAGCAGAACGGCAAAGAGATCACGCTCAAAGCTGATTCCGTTGTCAATGCAATGGGACGCCGCGCCCACAATGCAGATGCGCTGGAAGCAGTGATCAAAGAATCCAACATTCCGGTTTGGAAGATCGGTGACTGTGTACGCGCCCGTCAGATTGGCGATGCTGTCCGTGAAGGCTGGACCGCAGCAATGGAAATCATTTAAGATTATCTTTTGTTTTTCTAGCTGAAATATGTACTTATACAAAATGCCCGTATCTGATACTTCACAGATACGGACATTTTATTGTTTTATCAGTATTTAATTTTTACTGTTTTCTCAATCTTATAGAACATTTTTCTATTATATTTTTTGTAATTTCTGCCTGTTGCTTTTTGATGTTATACTTTTTTAATCTTCCTAACGATAAATATTTTCCAACACTCCCGCAACATCTTCTGTTTTTATTTCAACAATACCATTTTGAATTTTAAATATTTTTATACACTTTTACCGTTCAACAACCACCAGGTTGTCTCCAGCCCGACGATCTGATCTGCTTTCAGACCGCGGTTTTTCTGAAATACGCCTACACAGGTGCCAAGATAGGAATCCCATGCTCCTGTTTCTGAAAGCTTTGAAAATCCATACTTATCATGCAGTGTCTTTCTGAGCCACTGTATGGCGGTAATACAATTATGCTTCTGCCCTCTCCATAACAGATGGTTTCTGGCAAAGTTCTGCGATCCTTTTCCAAATTTGCCATCTACGGACAGCTCTTTTGTATCAAATCCCTTATTCATGGCAGCCTGCCATTCCTTCACTGCTGCATTTTCCTTATAATAGGCAGTGTTCCCACGCCAGCCGGTATCTGTGCTGTTTCCAGTTTTACCTGATGCTGTATCTGTTGACTGTGAAGTTCCCGTAGTAATAATGCGCTTTACCAAAACCAGATCCGAACGCCTTGCAACAGCAGATAAAGTCACGCCCTTTCCCGGATTACGTTTCTTATTTTTACTGCTGCCGATGCTTTCATACATCTTTCCGTCTCCGGCATAGATCGCGATATGGGTAATCTTCGATGTGGAACTTCCAAAATAAAGCAGATCTCCCTGCTTCTTCTGATCTCTCGCAACTTTTCTCCCCAGAGAAGAATATCCCTGTGACGTACTTCTTCCTATAGGATAGCCGCTGTCCCGCAATACATTGTAGACATAACCGGAACAGTCAAACCCGCCTTCCGCTTTCGAATCACCGCCCCAGACATAGGGCATGCCAAGGTAACGCTTTGCATTTGCAAGAATCGTTTTAGCAGTCGCCATGGTTTTCCTCCTTTACCTCAGGAATTCCTGCCATGCTGGTCAAAATAGAAAGTACGCCTGCCAGAGCGGCCGCGGAACTTGCATATTTCCAGTCTACCTCACCCAAAACAGCTGACGTACCAATCCCTGCAATCATAGCCTGAGCCAGTGTACGGATTGCGCGCACTGCCGCCGCCCTCCACCATTTTCGATTGCTCACGCAGGTCTTGGCTACTGTATTTTTTAACATATTAATCACTTCCTGACATAACATTTCAGTATTTTATATTCTGTAATCAGATACTTCTATCTATAAGATATACAAAATACAGCCAGAAAGTTCTTCATCGTTGTGAAAGGTCATCTGTACCCTGTTATGATACAGATGACCTTTTTAAAGCATAAAGCAACTGGATATTATATAATTTGAAACTCTTTTCTGTTCGCTGACTGTGGCTCTGTTACGTCACAAGATACATCAGCATCAAAAGGGCAGCACAAGCAAATGATGTAGGAATACAAAAACACCTATCAGGATCACATGAAGAAGCCTTCTTTTAGCTGATTCTGAATATACTTTTAGTTGAATGAGCCTGTTAATTTGGCAAACTGGAAATTGGCTATTTCGTTGCAACAATACTTATCCAATGATTTTTTGTATTTGAATACGTTTTTATCTCTGTAAAACCTGCTTCTTTCAAAGCAGCAATGAGTTGATCAGATGTGTAAATCTTCATACCATCAATCAACTTTGTCCATTTTTCATCTGCGGCATTCGTTCCGTCAGATTCGTTACAAATCAGGAATGTCCCTCCGTTTTTCAGAACTCGATTTACCTCAAAAAAACATTTTTCCAATCCCGGCCAGAAGTAAACTGTCTCAAAAGCAGAAACATAATCAAAAACCGCATCAGGAAAAGGGATAGCAGATACATCACCTTGAACCACGCAACATTTCCCTTGTTTAATGGCGGTGGCGTTCAGTTTTTGAGATTCTGCCACGCTGACCTCCGAATAATCCATTCCTGTCACATGTCCATTTCCGCATTTGCCCAACCAGGCTACAATATTTGCACCGCCTCCGCAACCAACATCCAGTACCGCAGCGTCCGGATTCACTGAGATATTTGAGAATCCCCATTGTGATAACTTGGCGTGACCGATGTTCATCATCTTCGTCATCAATTTTCCGCCGAAGCCTTGTGGCTTACGAGTATTTTCAAAGAAGTTCATTGCATTATTCCTCCTCTTTAAATTCCGATTTGTTACTCACATGATATCATATTTTTTCTTCAATTACATCCACCTAATTTTAATACACTGCCTGTCGACTTGCTTCTGTAACCAGCATCCGGTTAATCTTCTCCTGCATTGTTTCCTTTGCATTTTCATTGAAATGATAACGGACAACATAGACTGTCTGCCCGATAGGAGCTTCTTTTATTATTCCTCAATTGTCTTTAAATATTCTTCTAAGCCCTGTTCATCGACATGCCCAATTACTTCATCTGCGATTTTTTTAAGTTCATCAACAGCATTACCCATGGCAATACCATGACCAACATAGTGAATCATTTCTAAATCATTTAACCCATCACCAAAGGCATAGCTATGTTCTTTATCAATATGTAAGTGTTCTAGTACTTTTTGCACGCCTTTTGCCTTTGAAGTATCAAGGGCACAAATTTCAAAAGAATTGGCAGTACCATGATGATCAAAATAGAATTTATCCGCAATATAATCAATGATTTTATCATGATCTTTTTTTGCACTTATTTCTATTTTTAAAGTTCGATGCATCACTTCTTCTTTATCAAAGTCTGTAATCAATTTTTCATGGCGAATATCACAAATTTTAAAAAATTCAATAAAATCATGATAAGCAGAATCAATATAACAATCCGTTGCTGTTTCAAAATCGTATTCACAATCAACGCTTTCTAACAAATTCATTAAATCATTCACTTTTTCATAAGGAATTCTATTTTCATAAATAGTTTCATGATTCAATTCCACATGAGCTCCATTACACAAAACAAAACCATTGAAACCCGCATCAATGATTTGATTTGAAATAAAAGCTAAAGGTCTACCTGAGGCAACAAATAAATAATGTCCAGCCTCTTTCAATCTTTTAAGTTCTCTTTTTACCCCTTCAGGTATTTTTAATTCACTATTTAATAATGTTCCATCTATATCAAAGAATAATACTTTTTTCATGCTTTCACCTCAA
>OLRJ01000821.1_pt1 | contig 29322 bp, 27 predicted proteins | sample 1672741 | NCBI WGS metagenome assembly OLRJ01 (sample SAMEA3136719, study PRJEB25190) | human gut metagenome | biome: human gut; feature: human-associated habitat; material: faeces | place: Austria | collected 2013
AGCAGTTATTTGATTATGAGCAAGTAGCAAAGCGAATGTTTTTATCCGCTTGACTAAGCAGCAAAACAACAGGAGGGGCAATATGTTAAAGGTAGCAATATACGGAAAAGGCGGCATCGGCAAGTCCACAGTGACTTCGAATCTGGCGGCCGCTTTTGCAAATATGGGGAAGCGTGTCATTCAGATCGGATGTGATCCGAAAGCGGATTCCACCATCAATTTACTTGGAGGAGAGCCGCTTCGTCCGGTGATGAATTTTATGAGGGAAGAGGACGAGGAGCCGGAAAAGCTGGCGCAGATTTCAAAGGAAGGATACGGCGGAATCCTCTGCATTGAGACAGGTGGCCCGACACCTGGACTTGGCTGCGCAGGGCGAGGAATTATTGCAACTTTTCAGCTTCTCGAGGACATGGAATTATTCGAACACTATAAACCGGATGTGGTTTTATATGATGTATTAGGCGATGTTGTATGCGGTGGTTTTGCAGCACCGATCCGTGAAGGATATGCGGATAAGGTTCTGATCGTTACATCCGGAGAGAAGATGGCACTGTATGCGGCAAACAATATTTCCAGTGCTGTCAGAAACTTTGAAGATCGCAGTTATGCCCGTGTATTTGGTATCGTGTTAAACCACAGAAATGTGGAAAATGAGACTGAGAAAGTACAGGCATTTTCCGAAAAAATCGGAGTGCCGATTGTGGGAGAAGTACCACGAAGTGATGAAATTATCCACTGGGAAGAGCAGGGAAAGACAGTGATCGAAGGAAATTCGGATTCAGAGATCAGCAAGTGTTTCTTTGACCTGGCCACATTACTATGGAAAGAAGAGGAAAAAGCATGAAACAGGAAGCTTATTTTTGTACGGTAAAAGAGCTGAATGAACTTGGAAAAAATAAGATTCCGCAGCAGCTTATTTCCCATACACATCTGATCTACAGTTCCCCGGCAACGCTGGCATTCAATTCCCCGGGAGCAGAAGGATTTGGTGTCAAACGTGCAGGTCTGGCAGTTCCGGATTCAATCATGCTGATCGTGTCTCCGGGATGCTGCGGCCGCAATACATCGGTTCTCAGTTCCATGCGAGCCTATCATGACCGTTTTTATTATCTGCTGATGGATGAGACGGATATCGTAACCGGCCGTCATTTGAAAAAAATCCCAAAGGCGGTAGCGGAGATCTGTGAGGGACTGGAGAAAAAACCATCCGTTGCGATGATCTGTATCACCTGTGTGGATGCACTGCTGGGAACGGATATGGAGCGTGTCTGCCGCAAGGCGGAGGAAGCCACTGGACTTCCGGTAAAACCGTGCTATATGTATGCTCTGACGAGAGAAGGACGCAAGCCACCGATGGTGCACGTGCGTCAGTCGATTTATTCTTTGCTTGAGCCGAGAAAGAAAAAAGGAAATGTGGTGAATTTATTAGGGTATTTTTCTCCGCTGGTGGATGACTGTGAGCTGTACGATCTGCTTCATGGTGCTGATGTAAAGACAATTCATGAGATTTCCAGATGTAAGGATTATGAAGAATATCAGACCATGTCACAGGCCAATTTTAATCTGGTGCTTCATCCGGAAGCAAGGTTTGCAGCGGAGGATTTTCATGACCGGCTGAAGATTCCTTTTATTGAGCTTCGGAGGCTCTACCAGACAGATAAGATCGAAAATCAGTATCGTGCCTTGGGACAGGTTCTTGGAGTCTCGTTTGATCAGGAAGTGTATAAAAAAACAGCAGAAGAGGCAGTGGAGAGATTCCGGGAGGTCTGTCCGGATGCGTCTTTTGCTGTAGGGGAGTGCATGAACGGAGATTCCTTTGAGCTGGCCCTGGCCCTGGTGCGGTATGGTTTCCGGGTGCCGGAGATCTACGGAACTATCACAGCCGAGAATTTTGTATACATACGGCATCTTGCGGAATTGAGTCCGAATACAAAGGTTTTTTCCAATATGGAACCCACCATGCTGTATTACGATCCGTCCGGGAGCGGAGTGAACCTTACTATAGGAAAGGATGCAGGATATTATCACCGGGATCAGCCAAATGCCGTGTGGAATCAGGACCGGCAGCCCTATGGCTATGCAGGGGTACGCAGGCTGTTTGAAACACTGACAGAGAAAGTTTTGCAGAAGGGAGAAAAGGTATGAGAGGACTTCGGAAATATCTGACACCTTTTGCACCGGATCAGTCCGGAGCAGTGTCTGTGCTTTATGAACTGGGAGGAATTCTTGTAATCTGCGATGCAGGAGGCTGTACAGGAAATGTCTGCGGATTTGACGAGCCACGCTGGTTCCATAACAAAAGTGCAGTTTTCAGTGCAGGACTTCGTGACATGGATGCCATTCTGGGAAGAGATGACCGGCTGGTGGCAAAGCTGGCTGATGCGGCAGGTAAAGTAGAAGCTACTTTTGCAGCAATTATCGGTACTCCTGTTCCAGCAGTGATCGGCACAGATTATCTTGCTCTGAAACGCATGAGCGAGAAAAAAACAGACCTTCCGATCCTGACGGTAGATGCCAACGGAATGGATCTCTATGATAAAGGAGAGGAAAAAGCATGGCTGTCTCTCTTTCAGACTTTTGCTACAGAACAATATCCTGTAGATGAGAACAGGATCGGGATTCTGGGAATGACCCCTCAGGATATCAGTGATCTTACGGCAGCAGATAAGATCAAAAAGAAGTTTCAGGATGCATATGGACAGAAAGCGGTCTGCTATGGAATGGGAGATGGACTTACGGAAGTAAAAAAAGCCTCTTCTGTATGCAGGAATATCGTTGTGGCACCTGCAGCTCTGAAAACAGCTCAGTATCTTGAAAAAACTTTCGGTACACCCTACGAAGTAGGATATCCTCTTGTAGAAGAGCTGTTCCCGGATATGGATTATACCGGAAAAAAGATCCTGGTGGTACATCAGCAGGTAATGGCAGATTCTATTCGAAAAGAATTCCGGAAAAAAGGGGCAGATTCTGTAGTGAATGCCAGCTGGTTCATGATGAAAAAAGAGCTGAAAGAAGAGCAGGATGTATTTTTGAGAGACGAAGATGACTATATAAATCTGGTAAAAAACAACCACTTTGATCTTATAGTTGCAGATGCAGCAATGCAGCCTATGACATCGGAGCCGGAAGACAGATTTATGAATGTAAGACATTTTGCAGTCTCAGGCAGACTGATGGAAGAAGTCTGAAAAAACAGTTCCCTGAGGTCAGGTGAACAGAATCGAGATATTTTATGGAAGATAAAAACAAAAAACAGATCACAAAACAGATCCGGGTTTATGGAATTGTTCAGGGGGTAGGGTTCCGGCCTACTGTATCCAGACATGCCATGGCATGGAAGGTGCATGGAAATGTCAGCAATAAAGGTCCTTATGTGGAAATTTTTGCCCAGGGTACCCAGGAAGCAGTAGATGGTTTTATTTCCGATATCGAAAATAAACCACCCAAAAGAGCAGCCATCCTGAAAATGAATGTAGAAGAAGTAAAGAATCCTCCGTTGTATCAGCAATTTGACATTATCGAAAGTGAAAAAACAAAAGGGGAGATTTTTGTTTCTCCGGATATTGCCATCTGTGATGAATGTAAAGAAGAAATGTTTACTACATCTAACCGCAGATACCTTCATCCTTTTATTAACTGTACCTGTTGTGGACCAAGGCTTACCATTCTGGATGCACTGCCATATGACAGAGAACGGACCAGTATGAAAGAATTTCCCATGTGTCCTTCCTGTGCAGAAGAATATCATGATCCAGCTACCAGACGTTATGATGCACAGCCTGTATGCTGTAATGACTGCGGTCCGGAAGTTTATCTCATTGGCCGGGAAGAACGTGGCCGGGAAGCAATTACTTATACAAGAAAGACTATTTCAGAAGGGGGAATCGTGGCAATCAAAGGAATCGGAGGATTTCATCTTTGCTGTGATGCCACAAGTGAAGCCGCAGTCAGTCGTCTTCGTACTCTGAAAAAAAGACCTGTGAAGCCCTTTGCTGTTATGGCAAAAGATCTGGATGCAGCAAAAAAAGAATGTTTTGTATCAGCGGATCAGGAAAAAATCCTTGATGGACATCAGAAACCGATTCTTCTGCTGGATAAAAAATCAGATTCCGGAAAATTATGCCCTTCTGTAGCCCCTGGAAATCCTAAAGTAGGAGTGATGCTTCCTTATGCACCGGTACAGCTTTTGCTTTTTCAGTATGATGATGGCATAAAAATGCCGGATCTGCTGGTGATGACCAGCGGCAATACTTCCGGAGCACCTATCTGCAGAGATGATCAGGATGCAGAGTCAGAACTTGCTTATCTTTGTGACTGTATGCTTTCACATAATCGAAAAATCCGGATTCGGGCAGACGATTCTGTTATGGATTTTTATAAGGGAGAGCCATATATGATCCGGAGATCCAGAGGTTATGCACCTCTTCCTTCTATGATCTCCACGGAACAGAAGGGACAGGTGCTGGCAATCGGTGGAGAACTTAAGAATTCTTTTTGCATCGGTGTGGATAACCGTTTTTATCTTTCTCCTTATATCGGAGATCTGGAAGATCTTCGTACAGTAAAAGCTTTGAAAGAGACGATGGGACGTATGGAAACACTTCTGGAAGTGGAACCTTCCATAGCAGTCTGCGACCTACATCCCAAATATAATTCTACTGTGGTGGCAGAAGAAATGGGACGGCCTCTTTTGAAAGTTCAGCATCATTATGCGCATATTCTTTCCTGTATGGCAGAAAATGACTGCCAGGAACCGGTAATAGGAGTGTCTTTTGACGGAACCGGATATGGAACAGACGGTACTATATGGGGCGGCGAGATTCTTCTCTGTGATTACAGAAATTTCCACCGGCTTGGAAGTATAGAACCTTTTGTGCAGGTAGGAGGCGATACATCAGCAAAAGAAGGGTGGAGAATTGCAGTTTCCATGATTTACGGAATTACCGGTGACAGGGAAAAAGCACTGGAAGTGATCAAAAAGCTGGAACTCTGCACAGAACAGGAAGCCAAAGTCCTTTTTACTATGTCGGACAGACGTATCAATTCTGTGATTTCCACCAGTGCAGGGCGGCTCTTTGACGGAGTAAGTGCCATTCTGGGTATTCGGCGAAGTTCTACTTTTGAAGGGGAAGCTTCTATGGCACTGGAATTTGCAGCAGAGAAAGTCCATGAAAAAATGAAAACGTTTCTTCCTGGAATTGACGGGAATGATTCGGATTGCAGAAGAAATCTTGTATATAAAAAAGAAAACAATAACAAGAATACTGAGGAAAAAGACCGGTTTATTCTGAATACGTCAAAACTGGTGAAACTGCTTGTGGACAGAAAACTTCATGGAGAGAACAGAGATATTCTGGCATGGCTTTTCCACAGAGGTCTGGCAGATCAGATCTGTGAGGCTGTGAGAGGCAGCAGTGAAACCACAGGAGTTCGTAAAGTTGCTTTAAGTGGTGGGGTATTTCAGAATCGTCTTCTTCTGGAAATGGTGGAAGAAGATCTTGTTAAAATGGAATTTACAGTATTTCGTCATCATCTGGTGCCGCCAAATGACGGAGGAATTGCTCTGGGACAGGCGGTATATGGGATGGAATATCTGAATAATGGATAATAAAGAAATAAAGATTTTGATATAGAAAAGCGGAGGTTTTGTTATGTGTGTAGGATTATCAGCAAAAGTAGTTAAAATCAGTGAAGGAACAGCAGTAGTAGATGCAGGAGGTGCCAAAAGAGAAGTTTCTGCACAGCTTCTTAATGACCTGGAACCTGGAGATTATGTTATGGTTCATGCAGGAGTAGCCATTGCAAAGATCACAGAAGAAGATGACAGTGAGACAGACCAGTTGATGGAGGACCTTTTGCAATGAGTGAAAAAAAGAAAACGGCAAAGGAGATTATAGAAACTTATAATGGACCCAAAGTCCGTATTATGGAAGTCTGTGGAACCCATACACATGAGATTTTCAGGCTGGGAATCCGTAAACTTCTTCCTCCTCAGGTAGAACTGATCTCAGGACCGGGCTGTCCTGTATGTGTAACACCGGTAGGATTTATTGATGAAGCAGTATGGCTTGCACTGGAAAAACATGTGACTATCTGTACCTTTGGAGATCTGGTGAGGGTGCCGGGAACAAAGATGAGCCTTGCAGGAGCCAGAGAACAGGGCGCAAAAATAAAAATCGTATATTCTCCTGCCGATGCGGAAAAGTATGCAAAAGAAAATCCGGGAGAACAGGTCGTATTCCTTTCGGTTGGATTTGAGACTACCACACCTTCAGGATGTCTTTCTGTAAAACAGGCAAGAGAGGATGGTCTTAATAATTATTCCCTTCTTGTAGCAAATAAGACGATGCCAAATGCCTATGAAGCATTGAAAGGCAGTGCAGATATTTTTCTTTATCCGGGACATGTCAATGCCATTACGGGAACAGCTCTCTGTAAACACCTGGCAGAAGATGGCATCAGTGGTGTTGTGGCAGGCTTTACAGCCAAAGAACTGCTGACAGCTCTTGCAGTGGCTCTGGTGCAGTTCCAGAAAGGGAAACCTTTCTTTGTAAATTGTTATCCCAGAGTGGTAAAAGAAGAAGGAAGTCCGGAGGCTCAGAAACTGATGGAAGAGCTGATGGAACCCTGCGACAGTGAGTGGAGAGGACTTGGAGTGATTCCAGGTTCTGGCGTGCAGCTGAAAGAAAACTGGCAGGAGTTTGATGCCAGAAAGAAATATCAGGTGCCGGATATCAAAGGCAACCCCAATCCTGCATGCCGATGTGGAGATGTGCTTCAGGGCAAATGCAAACCTTCAGACTGCAAAGTTTTTGGAAAAGTCTGTACACCTCAGCATCCGGTAGGAGCCTGCATGGTATCCAATGAAGGTGCATGTTCGGCTTATTATATGTATAACAGAGAGTAGCCATTTACGAAGTAAATCAGCAGATCCTGTACATATACAAAATAAATAGAAAAGAGGATAATGTTATGAGCATTCAGGATAAAACCGTAACCATGGCTCATGGAGCCGGAGGCCGTCAGACCTCAGAACTGATCGACAGTGTTTTTGCAGCACATTTTGCCAATGATGATCTGACAGCAGATGATGCAGCGGTACTGGTACCGCCGAAAGGAAGAATGGCTGTATCTACAGATGGATTTATTGTATCTCCTGCATTTTTTCCGGGAGGAAATATTGGCAAACTTTCTATTTGCGGAACAGTCAATGATCTGGCATGTATGGGAGCAAAACCTCTGTATCTTACCTGTGCTTTTGTGATTGAAGAGGGATTCCCTATGGAAAAACTGGAAGAGATTGCAGCTGCCATGGAAAAAACATCCAAAGAAGCAGGCGTACATATTGTATCTGGTGATACCAAGGTGGCAGGCAAAGGTCAGGTAGATGGTGTATTTATTACCACAACAGGAATGGGCGAGATTCAGGAAGGAGTCAATGTAGCCGGAACTTATGCAAAACCTGGAGATGCCATTATTGTTACCGGTGATATCGGCCGCCATGGATGCACCATCCTTCTGGCAAGAGAGAATTTTGGTATTGATGCAGATGTAACCAGTGACTGTGCACCACTATGGAAAACCGTAGAGGCAGTGATGAATACAACTCATGATCTTCATGTAATACGTGATGCTACAAGAGGCGGCGTGGGAACAGTTCTTTATGAGATTGCAGGACAGAGCAATGTGGGAATCCGTCTGGATGCGGCAAAAGTTCCTGTTGCACCGGAAGTAAAAGGTGTCTGCGGAATGCTGGGACTGGAGCCTCTTTATCTGGCATGCGAAGGACGCATGGTGATCATGGCACCTATGGAAGAAGCAGAAAAGATTGTAGAAACACTTAAGAAATGCCCTTATTCCAAAGATGCAGCTATTATTGGAGAAGTTACCGCAGACCAGCCCGGAAAAGTAGTTATGACAACAGAAATCGGCACACAGGCACTGCTTCCTCAGCCAGGTGGGGAACTATTACCACGCATCTGCTAGGAGAAACCATATGGATACAAGAGTTGCAGTGATTGCTATTATTATTGAAAACATCGAAGCTGTGGAAACAGTCAATCAGCTTTTATGTGAAAACAGAGAATATATTATCGGACGAATGGGGATTCCTTACAAAAATAAAGGAATCAGCATTATCAGCATTGCCATCGACGCACCTCAGGATATGATTAGCACCCTGTCAGGAAAAATCGGGCGTCTGAAAGGTGTGTCCACCAAGACCGCATACTCCAATGTGATCACAAAGACTGAATAAAAAGAGTCAGGAGGAAACCACAATGATCAAAATCGCAGTATATGGGAAAGGAGGCATCGGCAAATCCACCACTGTCTCCAACGTGGCAGCTGCTCTAAGTGAAAAAGGTCTGAAAGTCATGCAGATCGGTTGCGACCCAAAAGCAGATTCCACCATTCTTCTTCGTCATGGAGAACCTGTTCCTACAGTACTGGATCTTTATAACCAGAAGAAACAGAACATGAAACTGGAAGAAATGATAAAGATCGGTTACCAGAATGTAGTCTGTGTAGAAGCAGGGGGTCCCACACCGGGACTGGGCTGTGCAGGAAGAGGAATCATTACAGCTCTGGAAAAGCTGAAAGAACTGGGAGCATATGAACTTTATCAGCCGGATGTTGTTCTTTATGATGTATTGGGCGATGTGGTCTGCGGTGGTTTTTCCATGCCTATGCGCAAGGGCTGCGCAGACAAAGTATTTATTATTACATCTGGGGAAAATATGGCAATCCATGCAGGAGCCAACATTGCCATGGCAGTAAAAAATTTCCGGAACAGAGGTTATGCGTCTCTTGGCGGAATCATCCTGAATCGCCGGAATGTTCCAAGAGAAGAGGAAAAAGTAGAGGAACTGGCAGGAGATTTTCATACGGAAGTTATTGGCAGTCTCTCACGCAGTGATCTGGTGCTTCAGGCAGAAGAGCAGGGAAAGACACTTCTGGAAGTCTATCCCAACAGTGATATGGCAAAAGAATACCGGGAACTTGCAGACAGGATCATGAAAGCCTGTCAGGAGGAAAAATCATGTTAAAAAGAGTTGGTGGAGAGATCAGAGAAGAAGGTGCGGTGATCTCCATAAAAGAAGCATCTTTTCCTGTTCCTTTTAAAGCCGGGCTGGAATTCAATTCCCCTGTACATGGCAACTGGAATATTGTCCATACAGGAATGCTGATGCCAGAGGCGAGACAGATTTATGTCTGTGCAGACAACTGTATGCGGGGAGTTGTCCTTACAGCAGCAGAAATGAACGCAGCAGACCGTTTTTCCTTTGTGATCCTGGAGGAGGAAAATCTTCTCAATGGGAATCTGGAGGACATCACTATAGAAGGTGTCTCAGATGTGCTGAACAGACTTCCTCAGAAACCAAAGGCAGTACTGCTTTTTACAGTGTGTCTTCATCACTTTTTGGGATGTGATCTGGAGATGGTTTATCATGAACTGGAAAACAGATTCCCGGATATTTGTTTTGTACGTTGCTATATGGATCCGATCATGCAGAAACATGGGCTGACTCCGGATCAGAAACTCCGGAAAGCCATGTATGATCCGCTGAAACCAGATAAAAAAGAACCACATATGGTCACGATTACAGGAAGCGATTTTGCTCTGGATGAAACCAGCGATCTGAAACGTCTGCTGAGAGCATATGATTATAAAATGCCGGAAATGCCGGAATGTCATACCTGGGAAGAATATCAGAGGCTTGGAGAAGGCAGTCTTTTTGTGACAGTATATCCTCCTGGCAAATATGGTGGGGAGATGCTGGCAGAAAGACTGAAAAGAAAACATCTGTATCTGCCTGGAAGCTGGGATTATGAAGAAATCCGGGGAGAATTACAGAAGCTGGCAGAGACACTTGGACTGCCTGGAAATACAGACACAGAAAATAAATGGACAGGTGTTGGAAATTTTTCTGTAGAAGACGAAATAGAGAAATGTGAACAGGCCCTGAAAGAAACCAGAGAACGGATTGGAGACACGCCTGTAGCCCTTGATTATCTGTTTCATCCTCGTCCTCTGGGGCTGGCAAAACTGCTTCTTACCCATGGATTTAAGGTAGAAACAGTTTATCTGGACAGTATAAGCCCTGAAGAAAAAGAAGACTTTTTATGGCTTCAGGAGCATTGTCCGAGTCTGATGCTGAAAGCCACGATCCAGGTGAAAATGCGTGTCCTTTCCAGAAAAAATAATGAAAAGATACTTGCCATTGGACAGAAAGCAGCCTGGTTCACAGGCAGTAGAAACTTTGTAAATATGGTCCAGGGAGGCGGACTTTATGGATTTGATGGAATACGTCGTCTCTGTGGGCTGATGACAGAGGCATATCAGAAGGAAAAAGATACAGAAGATTTGGTAGTACGTAAAGGATGGGGGTGCGAAAGCTGCATATGAGACAGGCATATGAGATCATACCGGTTTACACAGCAGATGTATCCGGTGTGTGTTCTGCATTATATGAACTGGGAGGTATGGTGGTAATGCACGACCCTTCCGGCTGCAATTCCACTTATAATACTCACGATGAGATACGCTGGTATGATCAGGACAGTCTGATCTTTATTACAGGGCTTTCTGAGATTGATGCTGTTCTTGGAAACGATGAAAAATTTATTCAGGATGTTGAAGAAGCAGCCAGGGAACTGAAACCGGCATTTATTGCATTGGCAGGTTCCCCTATTCCTTATATGAGTGGTACAGATTTTCCGGCACTGGCACATATTATAGAAGCTAATATCGGGATTCCGGTATTTGCAGTGCCGACCAACGGAATGCATGACTATGTCAGGGGTGCAGGAACAGCACTGGAAAAACTGGCAGAGAAATTTGTAACAGAAAGACCAGAGAAGATCCAGCCTCATACTGTGAATCTACTTGGGGTGACACCTCTGGACTTTGGACCACAGTGTTGTGTGGATATCCTGAAAAATAATATAGAAAGATGTGGATGGAAAGTCCTTTCCACCTGGGCTATGGGGGATAACCTGCAAACTTTGGCCGGAGCAGGAGAAGCAGAGGTGAATCTGGTGGTAAGTTCTGTAGGGCTTCAGACTGCCGGATATCTGAAAGAAAGATTTGGTACTCCATATGTGGTGGGAACGCCATTATGGGGAACAGAGGAAAAAATTGCAGATTGTCTGGATAAAAAAGAAGTCCGAACGCCTTATCTGGAAAACAGACTTACAGAGAAGCCTGAGATTATGATCATTGGAGAACCTGTGACTATGGGAAGTCTGGCAGCAGCTATAGAAGAAAAATACCATCGACCGGTGCAGGTACTCTGCCCGCTGGAAGAAACAGAGGGACTTCTGAGCCGAAATGACCGAATTGTAAGAGGGGAAGAAGAATTCAGGGAGGCACTGAAAGATGCAAAAACAATCATAGCAGATCCTCTGTATCGCCCGGTGTGTCCAGAGACCGCGAAATTTTATGAGCTGCCCCATATTGCTTTTTCCGGACGGATATATTGTAAAAAAATTATTGATATATCGAAAAAATATAAAGAAATCTAATTTATATCAGCTGGGAGTCAATCCCCCCCAGCTGATATAGCCTCCGGCAGGATTGCAGAGGTGCGCAGTAGAAGTATGTCATGCAATTGCATGACGCGCACCTCGCAGCAAGAATGCCGAGACATTCTTGAATAATAGGATGTGTGTATCTCTTCGGATACATAACTGATTTTTATGCGAAGTGTAAAAAAGTGTATTGACTGAACAAAAATTCAGTGATATATTTAAAACATCAGGATACCGGCAGGAGTCATTTGCAGGTATCATACATAATCAAACATAAAAAAAGGAGGAATTCACAATGAAAACACTGGAAACCAAGAACGCACCTGCAGCAATCGGACCATACTCTCAGGCAAAAATGGTAAACAATTTTGTATTCGCTTCCGGACAGATCCCGGTAGATCCTGCAACAGGAGAAGTTGCTGGTGATACAATCGAAACACAGGCTGAACAGTCCTGCAAAAACGTTGGAGCAATCCTTGCAGAAGCTGGTCTGGGCTTTGACAATGTTGTAAAAACAACATGTTTCCTGGCTGATATGGCAGATTTTGCTGCATTCAACGCAGTATATGAAAAATACTTCACAAGCAAACCGGCTCGTTCCTGTGTTGCTGTAAAACAGCTTCCGAAGAACGTTCTCTGCGAAGTAGAAGCAATCGCTGTAGTAGAATAATTGATGCCAAGGGTAAAAAATTCCAAATATTGATAGAATTGCGAGAGTTACGAAGTAACAAAGCAATTCGTAGGCATCAATAAATGTGGAGAGCAAGAGGGGGTGTGCAAACATCCCCTTTTTTCCATACACAGAAAAGGATATATTATTTATATGAAAGATCATCATATTAAACTCACAAAAACAGACAGGGAAGTGCTGCGATCTTACGAAACCATGCTGGAGGGTCTGTCCCGGTATATGGGCGAAGGTTACGAATTTGTCCTTCACAGTCTGGAGGATTATTCCAGCTCCGCAGTAAAGGTGATCCATGGACTGCACACAGGAAGGACAGAAGGAGCACCTCTTACAGATCTTGCACTGGATCTTCTGGAAGAAATCGAAAAACAGGGGAAAGACAGCAGGGGAATCACTTATTTTACAAAGAACAAAAAGGGAGAACCTTTACGTTCCACTACCATTCCTGTTCGTGGAGAAAAAAACAGGATCATAGGGCTTCTGTGCATTAATTTTTATCTGAATACACCTTTCTCAGAATATATCCGTAATTTTATCCCGGCTACAGCAGGAGAAGCGGATCAGAGTGTCAGCAGACAGGAGAATTTTTCCGCAAGCAGTGTGGAACTTCTTGAAGATATGGTAGAACAGATCCGGGAAGAAGTCATAGAAGACAAAGAGATTACTTCCGCTAACCGTAATAAAGAGATCATACAGCGCCTTTATCAGAAAGGCGTCTACAACATGAAAGACGCAGTGATCCGCACAGCGGAAATGCTGGGAATCAGCAAAAATACAGTGTATATGCACCTTCGGAATATGGAACAGTAAAAAACAACCGATATTGACCCGGAGGGGAGAAGAAAAGGTATTCGCAAAGTTATGAAACATCAAAGTATGCAGGAGGCTACATGGCAAAGAAGAAATTTTATGCAGTAAAACAGGGACGAAAGACCGGGATATTCCTTACCTGGGATGACTGTAAGAAACAGGTAATGGGATATCCAGGAGCGATATACAAGAGTTTTGGAACCAGAGAAGAGGCAGAAGCGTATCTGGGAGTTACGAGAGCACAGACAGATCAGAAGGATAGAGAAGCAGGAATTACCAGATCAGTCTCATTAAGAAACAATAAATCAGAAAATACAGAAAACGCAGTGGAGATTTATGTGGATGGAAGCTACCATGCTGCTACGAAAGAATTTTCCTATGGGATGGTAGTTCTTGTTGATGGAAAAGAAGAGAAATTTTCACAGAAGATGACAGACCCGGAACTTGCACAGATGCGTAATGTAGCAGGCGAGATCAAAGGTTCCGAAGCTGCCATGCAGTATGCACTGGATCATAAGATTCCTTCTATTATTATATATCATGATTATCAGGGAATCGCCAGCTGGTGTAACGGAGACTGGAAGGCAAACAAACCGGGAACCATTGCCTATCGGGATTTTTACAGAGAAGCTTCACGGAAAATAAAAATTCAGTTTCGTAAAGTCAAAGGACATTCCAACGACAAATATAACGATATGGTGGATCAGCTTGCCAAAGAAGCACTGGGAATTTGTTGACAAAATCTGCCCAAAAGACTTATACTATCACTGGCATTGGTATATAGATGTACTTTTTTGAGGAGGAAACTAATATGAAAAACAATAGTAGTATCAAAACAGTTGTTGCCGTAGGTATCGGTGCAGCACTGTTCTTTGTACTGGGACGTTTTGTAGCAATACCAAGTCCTGTTCCCAATACAAATATCAGTCTTCAGTATGCAGTACTTGCACTGCTGGCTGCAATCTACGGACCGGTTGCAGGCGGCCTGATCGGTTTTATCGGACATGCACTTATTGATCTGTCATGGGGCGGAAGCCCATGGTGGAGCTGGGTTATCACATCTGCTTTTGTTGGTGTGATCATTGGTCTGTTTGCAAAGAAACTGAACGTTCAGGAAGGTGACTTTGGCAAAAGTAAAGTAGCAGCATTTGTTGGAGCAAACGTAGTTGCTCATGTGATCGGCTGGGTAGTTGTTGCACCTGTACTTGACATTCTGATCTATGCAGAGCCTGCAAACAAGGTATTTGCACAGGGTGTATTTGCAGCAATCTCCAATACCATTACCGGCGTGATCGTAGGTGGGCTTCTGATCATGGCATATACCAGAACAATTGCCAAAAAAGGATCACTGGATCAGGAATAAGAAACTGTATAAAGCCTTCTCATGTAGCTTTTATGGCTTGTGAAGAGGCTTTTCTTCTGTAAATTTATATGTTGAGGTGTTTATATGACGGAAAACAAGTCCCCTATAATTTCATTTAAAAATTTTTCCTTCCAGTACCGGGCACAGAAGCGTCCTACACTTACCGGAATCAGCCTGGATATTTATCCTGGTGAAAAAGTGCTGATCGCAGGACCTTCCGGCAGTGGCAAAAGCACTCTGGCCGGATGCGTAAACGGACTGAATCCTTTTTCCAATCCGGGAGAGTGTAAAGGAACTCTTATGGTAGATGGAGTCGATGCTCCCCACAGCAGTATTTTTGAACTGTCTGCCCATGTGGGGACAGTGCTGCAGGATCCTGACGGCCAGTTTATCGGACTGACAGTTGGAGAAGATATTGCTTTTGCACTGGAAAACAGCTGTACACCTCAGAATGAAATGCATAAGATCACCAGACATGCGGCAGAACTTGTAGGAATTGAGAACCATTTGGATTATGCGCCCCATGAACTGTCAGGAGGCCAGAAACAGCGTGTCAGTCTTGCGGGAGTTATGGTGGATCAGGTAAAAATCCTTCTTTTTGATGAACCTCTGGCAAACCTGGATCCTGCCGCAGGCAAACAGGCAATAGAGCTGATTGATGAGATACAGAAAAAAACAGATACCACTGTTCTGATCATTGAGCATCGTCTGGAAGATGTGCTCTGGAGAAACGTAGACCGGATCGTGCTGGTAAACGAAGGAAGAATTCTGGCAGATCTTACGCCAGATGAACTGCTTTCTACCAGTCTTCTGAAAGATAATGGCATTCGGGAACCACTCTATATATCTGCCATGCGTTATGCCGGTGTAGAAATCACAAAAGATAAAAAACCCTGCCATGTAGATTCTGTAGTGCTCGGTGAAACTGACAAAAAAAAGATTCAGGACTGGTTCCAGGCCCAGTCTCTTCCGAAATCAGAGGAAGAGGGTGAAAAACTTCTGGAAGTAAAAAATTTATCTTTTGGATATACGAAAGAACATCAGACGTTACGTGATGTAACGCTAACTATTAATAAAGGGGAAATGGTCAGTATTGTAGGACGGAATGGTGCCGGCAAATCTACTTTTTCCAAATTGATCTGTGGGTTTGAAACTCCGGATTCCGGTGAAATCTTTTTCCATGGACAAGATCTTTTGAAAGAAAATATTCGTCATCGTGCCAAATATATCGGCTATGTTATGCAAAATCCCAATCAGATGATCTCCAAGACCATGATTTATGACGAGGTAGCATTGAGTCTTCAGAAATCCGGAAAATCAGAAAAAGAAATCCGCCAGAAAGTAGAAGATACGTTGAAAATCTGTGGTCTTTATCCATTCCGTAACTGGCCGATATCTGCATTGAGTTTCGGACAGAAAAAACGTGTGACCATTGCCAGCGTGTTGGTACAGGATCCGGAACTGATCATTCTGGATGAGCCTACAGCAGGACAGGATTTTAAACATTATACAGAGATTATGGAGTTTCTTTGTAAGCTGAATGAACAGGGAGTAACGGTAGTAATGATCACTCATGATATGCATCTGATGCTGGAATATACCCCCAGAGCACTTGTATTTTCTGATGGAAGACTGATTGCTGACTGCAGGGCATCAGAAGTTCTATGTGATCCGGCTTTGATCCGTCAGGCAGCACTTAAGGAGACCAGTCTTTTTACACTGGCTAATCACTGTGAGATTACACCGCCGGAGGCATTTGTAGAACGATTTATAGAGGAAGACAGGGAGGTGAGAGAGCATGGCCGCTAAGACTGTACTGAATTATCTGGACAGAGACAGCGTCATACACAAAATGACAGGAACAACAAAGTTGGCATTCTTCCTGCTTTTTACTTTTGCAAGTATGATCACTTATAATACCTGGGTTCTGCTGGGATTGTTTGTAGTAAGTCTGGCAACTTTCAAGCTCAGTAAGATTAAATACCGGGAAGTACGGTTTATGATGATCTTTATGCTGGTATTTCTGCTTCTTAATAACCTGTTTATCTTTTTGTTTGATCCCAATCAGGGAACGACTTTGTATGGAACAAGGCATGTGCTCTGCCATTTGTTCTGGAGATATGACCTTACTGCAGAACAGTTGTTTTATATGGTAAATATTTCGCTGAAATATTTTGTTGCACTGCCTGTAGCAATTTTGTTTATTTCTGCAACAAACCCCAGTGAGTTTGCAGCAAGTCTGAATAGTATTGGTATTTCTTATAAAATAGGCTATTCTGTTGCTATTGCATTAAGATACATTCCGGATATTCAGAGAGACTATCACAGTATCAGCCAGGCACAGCAGGCACGAGGTGTGGAGCTGGGAAAAAATGAACACTTTTTTGCCAGACTGAAGAACTCAGTAAATATCCTTCTGCCGCTGATTCTTACCAGTCTGAATCGGATTGATACAATTTCCAATGCTATGGAACTGAGGGGATTTGGCAAACACAAAAAACGTACCTGGTACACTAGGAGACCCTTTGCCAGAAGAGATTTCCTTGCACTGGGGCTGGGTGTGATCCTGCTTCTGGTCAGCCTTATAGTAACCATTCGCTTTGGCAGGTTTTATAACCCGTTCATCTGATATTATTTGTAACTATTCAGAAGGTAGTATCCCGCGAGGTGTTTTGGCACGTTTTTTGCCAAAATCCTGAGGCATACAAGGCAAAATGCCATCACCGAAGGTGATTTGGAATGCATTTTGACTCGTAACTGTGAGGGTACTGAACAGTTACTATTATTTTATAAAAAAGAGGGAGGTCTTTTTATGTTTAACTTAATGGTAAATGCTGACGGTGGACTTACCACTGCCGGATATGTGATCACAGTCGTAGCAGGCATTATTCTGTTCCTGCTGGCAATCTGTTTTGCAGGTAAAAATTCAGACAAAAAGAAACTGACAACAAGACAGCTGGTATTCTGTGCAGTTGCCATTGCGCTTGCATTTGTTACTTCTTATCTGAAGATTTTCAAACTGCCATGGGGCGGCAGCGTAACACTTTGCAGTATGCTCTTTATCGTGCTGATCGCCAACTGGTACGGTGTAAGCACCGGTATTATGGCTGGTCTTGCTTATGGTATCCTGCAGTTTATCCAGGAACCATATGTACTTTCTTTTTTCCAGGTATGCTGTGATTATATACTTGCATTTGCAGCACTTGGTGTGGCAGGATTTTTTGCGAAACAGAGCCATGGACTTCTGAAAGGCTATATTGTGGCTGTAATCGCCAGAGGAGCTTTCCATGCTCTGGGAGGATATCTCTACTGGATGAGCTACATGCCGGACAATTTCCCGAAATCTCTTACTGCAGTATATCCGATTGTGTATAATTACAGTTATCTGCTGGCAGAGGGAATCATCACAGTAATCGTGATTTCCATACCGGCCGTTGCCAAAGCACTGACCCAGGTGAAAAGAGCTGCACTTCAGTAAAATCAATAATAGCACCCTATGTCAAAGCACTTTATCTGTATGGAAGCTGTGCCAGGCATGAGCAATCTTATGAGAGTGATGTGGATCTTTTTCTGGAGCTGCAGTCTGATTTTGACATAAAAAAATATAGAGATTATGTAATATTATTAAAGGGAGAAATTTCTCCGGCAGATAAGGATATGGCAGAAGTGAACCTGAAAGTAGTCGTGGGTGACAGTTGGAAGAGAAATAAGATGCTATATTATCAGAATATATTAAGAGAAGGAGTTGACATATGGAAGAGGGAGTGAATTCCTAGAGAAGTTTCGGTAGAATAAAGGGAGCTTACTGTTTCACGAATTTCGTGAGATGGTAAGCTCCCTTTTTATTTTTACATTTCTAAATGCCGTCGCAAAGTGCTACGACTGATTTTTAAACGGGATGCAGCTTTGCTTTGATTATATCCTTCTTCTTCAAGTACTTTCTGAATAATTCCCTTTGTTATATCGCTCAGAGATCCATGCAAAGAGTTTAAGGAGAGGGAGGTCTGATGTTCTGTTTCATATTCTCTTAAAGCCTCCAGAGTATCTTCTTTGCTGATGTAAAAATCAGAAGAAAGTAGCATTGCTTTTTTGATCACATTCTGAAATTGTATCAGATTTCCTGGCCAGCTATAATCTTCGAGAATTTGAATGGCTTCGGAGGTGAAAGAAACAGCAGGTTTTGCAAGTTCAGTAATGAAATCGTTCAGGTAAAGGGTTGCAAGATTAGGAATGTCTTCTTTTCTCTCTTTTAGAGAAGGGATAAGCAGAACCAAAGGACGAAAATCACGAAGGAATTCTTCTTCAAAATAATCTGCATTTTCATCTTGTTTTGTGTTACCTGTAGAAAAGATAATCTGATTTCGTTTCCATGCATTACTACTGTCGAGATAATATAATAGTTGTTTCTGACAGTCTATTGATAGTTGGGAAACACTCTGGAAAAATAAAGTTGCTTCAGAACTATATAAAGGGGAACTGTCTTTATTAAGAAACTGATCCCATTCTCGCGACTGGAAACGATTGCAATTAATAATAATTAATGGGCCATTTTGCTTGGTATTACTGTGATAAATATACTTAGCAATTTCGCTTTTTCCGGAATACAGTGGGCCCTTTATCAAAATTGGACGCGTATAATATTTAAAACTTTGGATTCCATGGAGGATTTTTTGCATAGAAGCATTTAGTGAATAAAATAGTCTTTGGCTGACAATTAATTCATCAGATGGGTTAATGAACTTAATCATAACCGGTGTATCTGTACTTTGCTGTTCTTTTATAGTATAAACAACGAGATTTCTGCTCTGATGCGTAACCACCTTTCCATGTATGGAATACTGGGTTGAATCTAAATTCCGAAGAAAATAGGAAGATTGATTTTGCAAGGTTGTCGTTACGTTAGCTTGCATCAGTGCAAGAAGTTCCCTGGAAAGTTCAAAGGAGGCAGATAATAAATGTTCAGAATCGAAAACAGCAATATGTGTATGGTGAAGATTTTGTTCTATTAATTTATGAAAGCCAACTTCTTCGTAAAGCATTTTTTTCTCATTGAAAATTTCTATACTTTCTTTTAAGGTTTTTCGAACACTCTCCTCACTGGTATTAATTAAAATACTTTGAAGACCAATCCGGTTTGCTGCATTTGTTGTTACTACATCTCCTACGATCATGCTGTAACCTAATTCTTTTAAGCGTAACAAAGTTGGTTCGATTTGTTGGATGTTTTCAACAGTGTATACATCAAAATCATATTTTAGAATATCTTTAAGAACCTTTGCCAGGTAGATAACACTCTGGAAACCGACAAAGACATATTTTCCATTATAGTTATGAGCCAATTTAATAGAAGTAAGTACATCATAAATGGAAATACCGACATCAAGTACATGCCGCTTGCAAGCTCTCTCAATGAGATCACAGGTATACCCTCGGGAAATAATAATATCGTATTGAGATAAATCCAAAGATGTAACAAAGCCTGCAGCTTCGCGAGTATCGCTTACATATGCGGTCAGTTCAATCATACTATACTCATGTACAATGTTTTCAAACAATACTTTTAATCCTGTATAAGGCGCCAGTAATAACAGGCGTGCTTTAGATGTAATTGAGGGCTGGGTGTTCAATAATAATACCTCCTTTTCAATTAGTGTAATAAAACAGTACATAAAAATAAAAAACAACGAAAAATTGTTCCAAAATAATACAGAAAACTTTCTGACATACTTTACATATACCATATAATTTGACATAATTATACATGTAAAATATGAAAAACGCAAGAATATGTTAAAAAATGTACAAGAAAAACAAAAACATGTAACGAAATAGAACAGGGGGCATAAATTTGAAAAAGGATTATACTGATGACTCATGGGTCAATGAAAATGAATGGAAATATGGAAAAAATGATGAACTGGGAGCGATGAATCAGCTGACAGATGCATCTGTTCTGAAAGCAATAGCTCTGATAAAAAAAGGAACAGTATATGATCTTGAAACGGTTCGCTTTAAAGGTATGAATATCTGGGATGGTCATGCAGGATATGAAATTATTTCTTACGCATCTCCTTCAAAGCGCAGGGCGTTAAAGAACACAGATGCCTCCAGTCAGATGAATTGGTACAAAGAGGGCGAATGGATGGATGATGAACATAATGCACCAAAGTATCATATGGGATGTAATACAGAAGTTGTAATCGGACCAATGCATATAGGAACACATATTGATGCACTGTGTCATTGGACAACGGGAGAAGATGATCACTGGTACAATGGATATACAGAAAAAGAATATGGATCTTCCATGGGTCCGACAAAATGTGATGCGTCCAAAATTCCTCCAATGATCATGAGAGGTGTGATGCTGGATATCGCTGCCTGGAAACAGATGGAGCATTTGCCATTAGATTATATTATTTCTGCAGAAGACTGTGAGAAATGTATGGAATGGGAAGGTGTAAAAATCCAGCCAGGAGATGCCGTTATGCTTCGAACAGGAAATGGATGGCCGGATGAGAAAACAAGAGGAGCAGGACTTGGAATTTCGGCGGCGAGATATCTTGTGGAAGAATGTAAAGCAATTTTAATTGGTGATGACAAAGCCTGTCTGGACGGACAGAATGAAGATGGTTCCATGAGTGTACCACATCATCCACAGCCTGTACATCATTATCTGTTGATTCAGCAGGGAATTCATATTTTGGAATATGTTCAGCTGGAAGAACTGTCCAGAGATAAAGTATATGAATTTTGCTTTATCAACTGTTCACCAAAATTCAAAAATGCTACAGGTGTTCCGACAAGACCTATCGCAATTGTCTGATTGAGTAAAGAAAAGCGGAGGGATTTTACATTGGAAGAGAGAAAGTACAGTTTCAGATTACAGAATATTGTAAAAAAATATGGTATTTCCTACGCACTTGAGAATGTCAGTTTGAATGTTTTTGAGGGCGAGGTCATAGGTTTGATCGGTGCAAACGGGGCCGGTAAATCAACATTAATGAGTATTCTTACAGGAGTTAATACAGCAACTGAGGGAAAGATTGAAATCGGAGGACATGAGTATTCGAAAGACGAATATAATGCAAACACCGCAAAAGGAGAGCATATAGCATGCTGCTATCAGGAACTTTCAGTATGTAATAATTTAAAGATCTATGAAAATTTCGCTGTGACAATTATGGATCATAAATTATTTGGAAACAGAGGATGGAGAAAGCAGCTTGCTGAAAAAGCTAAACAGATACTTGATGATGTATTTCCAGACAATAATATTGATGTACATAAAAAAGTGGAGACGTTATCAATAGAACAGAAGCAGATGGTAGAAATCTGTTGCACACTTGCAACGAGTGATTTGAAAATACTTATTTTTGATGAGCCGACATCTTCTCTCGGTAACGAGAGAATTAAACAATTTCATGCAGCCATTGAAAGATGGAGAAAAAAAGGTCTGACAATCATTTATATTTCTCACAAGCTGGAAGAAATTGTTGAGATATCAACAAGAATTGTAGTCATGAAGAATGGACTTGTTGTGGGAGAACTTAATACAGAGGATGTTGATGTAAATCAACTGATCGGTATTATGGGAGGAAAACAGGACGGTACGACGAAAGGATCTGGAAAAGAAAAGCACAAAAACAGTAAAGAAGATCTGATTCTTGATATTAATCATTATTCTGACGAACATTTACATGATATTTCTATGAATATTTATAAAGGCGAAGTTGTAGGAATTTCTGGTCTTGGAGGATCCGGACAGAGGGAACTTCTTAATATGATATTTGATAAATATCCAAAAAGAAATACGGCTGAATGTTCTACATCAGGAAGAGCATCGTTTGTGAGTGGAGACAGACGGCATGAAGGAATTTTTAAACTGTGGAGCATTTCAGATAATCTTATTATTTCAAGTCTTGATTATCTGACCAGTTTTGGATTGATCAGCAGAAGTAAGCAGGATGAACTTGCAAAACAATGGTATGAAAAATTAAAGTTTCGTGCAAGAGGACCAGAAGATAATATTACAAATCTTTCGGGAGGAAATCAGCAGAAAGCAATTATTGGACGTGGAATTGCATCTGGTGCAGATCTTATTATTTTTGATGATCCAACAAGAGGAGTTGATGCCGGTACCAAAAAAGATATTTATGAGATTTTACACGAGATTGCAGATTCTGGTAAGAGCGTTATCTGGTACAGCACTGAAGACAGAGAGATGCTAGAATGCGACCGGGTATACATTATGCGCGATGGCACCATGGTAGATCAGTTGATCGGTGAACAGATAAGTGAAGACGCAATTGTTTCTTCTTCTTTTAAAAAAGCAGAGATCCAAAGCGAAAAAAAGAAAAAGAAAGAAAATAATAAGTTTATTTCGTTTCTACAGTCTGGATCAGGTATTTCAGTTCTGGTATTTTTGGTTATCTGGATTATTCTTTCTATGCTGAACCATAATGTAAATACCAGAATGGGCATGACCATGATGATAGGTTCAGCATTACCACTTGTGTTGTTGACACTTGGCCAGATGTTTATTATGGGAGTCAGTGATATTAACCTGGGTATTGGAAATGCAATGGGAATCGTAAATGTTATTTCAGCAACATACCTTGTTGCATCATTTGGAGCAGGGCTTCTGGCACTTGTACTGTTTGCGTTAGTTTATGTTGGAACAGCTGTGTTAATTCATGTCAGAAAGATGCCATCTATTGTTGTTACATTAGGAATGTCCAGTGTATGGCTTGGCGCTGCATTGCTTATTCAGAGTACACCAGGAGGAAGTTGCCCGGAATGGCTTAGTACAATTTATAAGTTTAATACACCAGTTTTCCCAATTCAGGTATACATGTGTGTGATAGCTGCTTTAGTTGCATATTTACTGGTATATCGGTGGAAATTTGGCATGATCATTCGTGGTGCGGGAGATAACCCGGATTCCATTTCAAAACATGGATGGTCTTATTTGAAAGTCAGATGTATAGCATATTTATTGTCTGCGATTTTTGTTATCCTTGCAGGTCTTGCCCTTACATATCAGGGAAGAGGTGCTGATGCTACCAGTGCCGGTTCTTACCAGATGCAGAGTATTGCAACAGCATTACTTGGCGGATGTGCATTTTCAGGTGGAGTTATTGAACCGATTGGAGCAGTATGTGGTGGACTATCTATTTCTCTGATTTCTTCAATGCTTACACTGATGCAGATTCACAGTGATTATAGAACAGGCATAATTGGTATTATTCTGATTCTTGTTCTGTTTTATAGAGAGTTAATGAACAGGAGGCAGAGAAAAGCATGAATATAAAGAACTTTGCAGTTAAAAATTCATGGATATGGTCCTTTATCGGGTCAGCTATTCTGTGCGTACTGATTGGTGTTGTCGGCGGTCAATTCAGTATGCGGACCATTTTCTTAAATGTTACGCTGGCAACATTTACTTTCTTTTTAGGAATTTGTGAAATGCTGGTTATTACAAGTGGTGATGGGGCAATTGATATGTGCATTCCCTATATTGCTACATTGAGTGCCTATATTTCGGCAAACTGGCTTGTAAAGGGAAAATGGGTTCTTGGTATCTTTATTCTTCTGGCAATTTGTGTAGTGATAGGGCTGGTAAACTGGCTGATTAATGTTTATTTGCATGTACATGCCATGATCGGAACCCTGGCAGTCGGATATGTTATATATTCTATAGTGCTGGTATATTCAAAATCAGCGACAGTAAAGCCAAGTAAAACTCTTATGCATTTTGCACAGAAGAACTGGGGCGGCTTTTCACCTATGACGATTATCAGCATTGCTTTTCTAATTTTTATGGTGATTGTTATGTATCACACAAAATTTGGAAAAAGATTACATGCGATGGGGCAAAGGCATCATATAGCAGAACTTGCAGGTGTCAAAGTTTCTAAAATGATGATGATTGTTTTTATATGTAGTTCTGTTATTGCCGGATTTACAGGAGTGCTATTAGGTGCTTATGTAAACGGATCTTTTCAGACACTTGGAAATTCTTATCAGATGCCGGCTATTGCAGCAGCATTAATTGGAGGAACTCTTGTCTCGGGTGGAAAATCAAGTGTTCTTGGGGTGTATGGTGGAGCAATCCTGCTGACACTGCTGACTTCGCTTATTAATATTGCAGGGCTTGCGGCAGGCTGGCAGAATCTTGTGGAAGGTATTGTTATTATCCTGATTCTGGTTGCTGCCAGGTAATATTCTGAAACCAATCTCCATGAGAAGGAGATGAGTTGATACACGTGTATTCTCAAAAATAAAATGTTCTGGAGGGAAAAACATGAAGAAAAAATTAGTTGCATTAGGGTTAGCAGTTCTGACAACAGCCTCTATGGTAGCTGGAGGTACATTATCTGTAATGGCAGAGTCAGATGAGACGTCAGGCGTTATTACAATGGAAAAGTCTGATGCGGAGTGGATTACACAGGAGGATATTGATTCGCTGGCAAACGATCAGCAGTATGTTGTGGGTTTCACTGACAATTTTGACGGTAATACCTTGCATCAGCAACAGGAGAGATATTTTAATGACCTTGCATCAGCAATGAAAGATGCTGGAATTATCAAAGACTATACTATGGTTGTTGCAAATAATGATGTGGCAACACAGGTTCAGCAGATAGAATCTTTTATTATGCAGGGATGTAATCTTATAGTTGTTGACCCATGTTCTTCTTCTGGTTTGGATGGAGCTATTGAGGAAGCTTACAATGCCGGTGTACAGGTAGTAGTTTTCAATGACGGTCCGGTAAGTTCCAAATACTGTACACAGCTGAATGTAGATTGTGTATCAAATTTTGGATATTTGACAGACTGGTGTGCTCAGAAACTTGGAGGCAAAGGTAATGTACTGGTTGTAAGAGGAATCGCCGGACAGTCATATGATGAACTGGCTTATAAAGGAATTTCTGAAGCTATTGCAAAATATCCGGATATGAAAATTGTGGGTGAAGTTTATGGTGAATACAACAGTACAACAACACAGACAGAAGTAGCATCTTTCCTTGCCGGAAATAATGAGCAGATTGATCTGGTATGTGGTGAAAGTGGTGATGCATATGGCGCAGCTATGGCATTCCAGGCAGCAGGCAGAGATGTTCCGCTGATTTATGGAGGAAACAGAGGAGAATTCCTTAACTGGTGGATGGAGCAGAGTGATTATGAGACTGTATCTGGAGTTGCAACACCATGGTTTAGTGCCGCTGCATTATATCTCGGTATTGATATTCTTGATGGAAAGACTGTTCCAAAATATATGTATTATCCAATGGACCTGATCACACAGGATACATTAAAGAATTTTGAAGGAATTTCTGACTCAGAAGTAGCAACAACGACACACAATCTCGACTGGGTAAGGAGTGATCTTGAAACACAGGATGAAAATGAATGCAAGCCAGACATGGTTAAAGAATAATGAATGACAAAATGAAAAGAGGCGAATAACTATGAAAATGAGAGCAGCAGTATGCTCAGGCATCGAAGAAGTAGAAATTCATGAAATTGAAAGACCGGTTATTTCAGAAACAGAAGTATTAATTAAAACTAAAAATGTGGGTGTGTGTGGATCCGATTTGCATTTGTATCGTGGAACGCATCCGTTCCGACATGCACCGGCTATTCTGGGACATGAAATTGCAGGGGAAATTGTTGAAGTTGGAAGTAAAGTAACGAAGTTTAAAGCAGGTGACAGAGTTACTATCGAACCTCAGGTAGGGTGCGGCGAGTGTGCAATGTGTAAGATTGGAGCTGTAAGTCTCTGCAAAAACAAAAAGGTTCCGGGAACACCGGGGTGGATTGGCACTTTTTCCGAGTATTTTAATGCCGAGGAATCAGTCCTTTATAAACTGGGCGATGACATTAGCTATGAAAGAGGTACTCTGACAGAGCCACTGGCAGTAGCAGTACAGATACTTCATAGGGCAGAGACCAAACAGGGATCGCTAGTTATACTTGGCGGAGGTACTATTGGTCAATTACTTCTGGCTGTTGCAAAGAAACGGGGATTTGCACCAATTATCGTTACAGATACTGTCGAATTCAATCGTGAATTTGCTCTGTCTCATGGCGCGGATTATGCATTTGACCCTATTCATGATAATGTAGAAGAAGAGGTAAAAAAGATTACAGGGGAGGGAGCTGATCTTGTTGTTGTGGCAGCAGGAGCTAATAACATTCTGGATCAGGCATGTAATTGTGCAAGAAAACGAGGCGAAGTTGGTATCGTTGCAATGATCACAAAAGAAATTCCTTTCTATAGTTATGCAGTAGTGTTTAATGAATTAAGAATGTTTGGCGCGATGTGCTATGAAAGAGAGGCTTTCCGTATTGCGGCAGAACTGATAAATGACAAGAGTTTCCCTCTTGATGATTATGTAACACAGGTTGTAGATGGAATCGAAAATACAAAAGAAGGATTAGATATTCTAAGTCAGAAAAAAGAAAATACAGTAAAAGTAGAAATCAAAATTTCAAAATAAGCTTTATGTTGAAACTTTGATAGAATGAATATCTGAGATTCAATGCGGTTAAAGGGTCATGGTATGGAAGTGTATATGAATCTTTTAACCGCATTTTTATTAATCTATTTTGGCTATACATTTTATTATGTGAGGTATACAAAGATGAAAAAAAAATTAGATCATATTATTTTGGGATGTGTTGCAGATGATTTTACCGGGGCAAGTGATGCTGCATCATTTCTTGCAAAGAAAGGGATAAAAACACTTCTTTTCAATGGAATACCAAAAGAAGAAAAAGAATTAGGTGATTGTGCTGCTATTGTTATTGCTATGAAAACCAGAAGTATTCCGGCAAAAGAGGCAGCAGATGATACTTTACGTGCAATAGAATGGCTGAAAGAACAGGGCGTAGAGCGATATTATATAAAATATTGTTCAACATTTGACAGTACCCCAAAGGGTAATATTGGACCAGATATTGATGCTGTATTGGAAAAATATAATATTCCGTATACTCTTTTATGTCCTTCTCTTCCGGTAAACAAAAGAATTGTAAAAAATGGCGTCCTGATCGTAGATGGAAAACCAATTGCTGAAGGTCATATGGCTAATCACCCATTAAATCCAATGTGGGCATCAGAACTTTCGGAGTTAATGAGAGAACAGGGAAAATATTCATGCCTTATACTGAATGAACAGGATATGTCAAAGTCAGCTGAGAAAATTCGAAATACAGTAGAAGAATATGCAAAAGAACATGAATATTTTTATATAGTACCAGAATATGCATCTGATGAGGATGGAAAGAAAATTGCAGATGTTTTTGGACATGAAAAACTTCTGACTGGAGGATCCGGACTACTGGAATTTCTTGCAGCAGACATAGCAGAAGCATATGACTGTTATGATGCTGATACATCTGGAAAGCATGTAAAAGGAAGAGGAATAGCTCTGTCAGGAAGCTGTAGTACAGCGACTTGTGAGCAGTGCAAAACATACAGTAAGGAGAATCCGGCGATTGCTGTTTATCCGGAAAAATTACTCATAGGAGAACAGACAGTAGAAAAAATATGGGAAGAAATTTCGAAGAACCCTGATAAAGAATATCTTGTTTACAGTGCAGGTGCAACAGATCCGGAAAGCAGACACTATGATTCGGAAGAACGTGCAGAAAAGGCTTCGCAAAAATTGGAAGAAACTATGGCGGCAATTGGAAAACTTGCTTATGATGTAGGGTATACGAGAATCATATGTGCCGGAGGAGAGACTTCAGGAGCGATTGCATTGGCCTTGGGATTTGATGGATTTATTATTGGAGAAAGTATTGCACCGGGTGTTCCGATTCTGACACCTCTTCATAATCAGAATATACGGCTGGCACTTAAATCAGGAAATTTTGGACAGACAGACTTTTTTAGACGGGCACTTGATATGACAAAAGAACAGTGATGGAGGATAAATAATGGCAGAAACATTACAGGACATGATACAAAATGCCTGCTGGGTGGGAGAAGCAATTTTTGACAGAAATAAAACTTCCGGATCATCTGCGAATATGAGTTTCAGATGTGAAGATAAAATTTATATTACCTGCAGTGGAGGGTGTTTTGGAAATCTTACAGAAGAGAGTTTTTCTGTAACTGATTTAAATGGAAAATATATTTCCGGACCGAAACCAAGTAAAGAATTACCACTTCATATAATGCTTTACAATAAACCAGACAGTAATGTTAATGCAGTGATTCATGTACACAGTCATTATGCAACATTATGGTCATGCTTGCCGCACGAAGGGGATAGAGATGATGTGATTCCTTCATATACCCCGTATCTGAGTATGAAGCTTGGAAAAATCAGACTTGTTCCTTATGCTGCGCCTGGAAGTGAGGAACTGTTTTCAAAATTCAAAGACCGGCTGACAGTGGAAAATGGATATTTGTTGGCGCATCATGGTCCTATCGTAGGAGGGAAAAATATACTTCAGGCTTTTTATGGTCTGGAAGAACTAGAGGAAAGTGCACAGATCGCCTGGGAACTGAAAAATGAGAATGATGTAAAGAGGATTTGATTTGCTGAAGAAATGTTTAAAATAAAAGACAAAGGGAGCTTACTGTTTCACGAATTTTCGTGAGGCGGCAGGCTCCCTTTGTTATGCTATATGTTTTCCAGCGCATTTAACTGCAGACATATTTTACTCCACATTTCTTCTTGTAAAAAAGAAAATGAGAATAGCTCCTATAGTGCCAATGATAGTGATAGTCAGAAGCATACTGTCAGGGGAGGCTTTTTCCAGAATCTGCCCTCCAATGAGAGAGGAAATAGTGGTTCCCAGAGTGAAGCTCATATTAAAAAAGGTCTGTCCCCGGACAGCATATCTGGAAGGCAGAATTACAGTTATCTGCTGGCAGAGGGAATCATCACAGTAATCGTGATTTCCATAC
>OLRJ01000823.1_pt1 | contig 29299 bp, 27 predicted proteins | sample 1672741 | NCBI WGS metagenome assembly OLRJ01 (sample SAMEA3136719, study PRJEB25190) | human gut metagenome | biome: human gut; feature: human-associated habitat; material: faeces | place: Austria | collected 2013
GACCTCCGCCGCCTCGTCGAAGATGCGCCGCAACAAGTCGGGCCGAGGCAGCGGCGGCTCGAGCTGGCGAAAATACGGCCAGTAGCGCGAGCCCGCGGACCCGCAGCCTTGCCGGACGTGCGCTTCGCGTCCCGTCCCGGGCCGCCCTTGTGCTCCCCAATGTAAGCGATTCCTGCATGATTGGGTAAGGGGGAGGTAAAGCTGCGTCATGCTTGCGTCATGGCTTGCCGCTGTGCTCCCATCGGGCGGATTTGCTCCCTACTATTCCTATCAGCGAGAAACGGCGAAACCCAACTTAACGCCAACGCTCGCCAAAAAGGAAATCTCGAAGGGAGAATAAAACTATGCAGGGAAACCTCATGAGCCGCCGTAACTTCGTTGGAGCAGCCGCGGCCACCGCCGCAACGGTCGCCGCCTTTAGCCTCACCGGCTGCGGTTCGAACGGCTCGAGCGACGCGAAGTCCGACGCGAAGGAAGACAAGGCCGAGACGAAGGCGCTCTCCGGCACCATCACCGCCGTCGGCTCCACGGCGCTTCAGCCCCTCTGCGAAGCTGCTGCCGAGCAGTTCATGGAGAAGAACTCCGGCGTTCAGATTACCGTTCAGGGTGGCGGCTCCGGCCAGGGCATCACGCAAATCACCCAGGGCGCGGTGCAGATCGGTAACTCCGACGTGTTCGCCGAGGCGAAGGTGAAGGACACCGCCGATCTCGAGAAGATCGCCGACAACAAGGTCTGCATCGTCGGCATGGGCCCGATCGTCAACAAGGACGTCACCGTCGACGACTTGACGATTGACCAGCTGAAGTCCATCTTCACCGGCGAAGTCACCAACTGGAAGGAAGTCGGCGGTGCCGATGCGGCCATCACGGTTATCAACCGCGCATCCGGTTCCGGCACCCGCGCGACCTTCGAGGCCGCCGTGCTCGGCGACACCAAGGTCCCTGATACCTTCAAGCCCCAGGAGCAGGATTCTTCGGGCACCGCTGCGAAGATGGTTGCTTCCACCCCGGGCGCCATCTCCTACCTGGCGTTCTCCTACTACGACGACACCGTGAAGGCCCTGAAAGTCGGCGGCGTCGAGCCGAAGGAGGCCAATGTCGAGGACAACTCTTGGACCATCTGGGCTTACGAGCACATGTACACTGCCGCCGATCCCGACGAGGCCACCAAAGCGTTCATTGACTACATGATGAGCGACGATGTCCAAGGCGAGCTCGTCGAGGCGCAGGGCTACATCCCCGTCTCCGGCATGAAGGTCGAGAAGGACGCTTCCGGCAAGGTCACCAAGAAATAACTCGAAAGGAGACGCGGCTTTATGGCTCAGTTGCCAAAGCATCGCGTCGAGCTTATCGGCAAGGGCGTCACGGGTGCGTGCATCGCGCTCGTGGCGCTTCTTGTTGTTACGCTCGTTGCAATGGTCGCGCAACGCGGCATCGCGACATTCGCTGTTGACGGCATCGACCTGGGCACATTCCTCACCGGCACCACGTGGAACCCCCATCAAGATGACGTGAACGGCATGCCGACGGTGGGCGCGCTGCCGATGATTTCCGGTTCGTTCGCAGTCACGCTGCTCTCGACGCTGTTCGCCCTGCCGATTGCCATCGGCTCGGCGATTTTCGTCGTTGAAATCGCCCCCCGGTTTGGGCGTCGCGTGTTCCAGCCGCTTATTGAGCTTCTGGTGGGAATCCCGTCGGTTGTCTATGGCCTTATCGGCCTTACCGTCGTGGTAGCGTGGACTCGTGACATGGCGGCAGCGGCTGGCCAGACCATCACCGGTTTCGGCATCTTCTCGAGTGCAATCGTGCTCGCCGTGATGATTCTCCCCACGATCACGAGCCTCTCGATCGATGCGCTCGCCGCAGTGCCTGGGCAGTATCGTGAAGGTTCCTATGCGCTTGGTTGCACACGCTGGCAAACGGTGTGGAACGTGGTGCTGCGCTCGGCGGCTCCGTCGCTTATGACGGCGGTCATCTTGGGGATGACGCGCGCGTTCGGCGAGGCGCTCGCCGTGCAGATGGTCGTCGGCAACGCGATCCAGATGCCGACGAGCCTGTTCACGCCCGCGTCGACGCTCACATCCGTGCTCACCATGGGCATGGGCAACGAGGCGATGGGCACCGTGTACAACGACGTGCTCTGGTCGCTTGCGCTGCTGCTTTTGCTCATGTCGCTCGTGTTCATCCTGATTATCCACCTGATCGGGCACAAGGGAGGGACTCGTCGTGGCTAAGTTCGACATGGCGGCGCACGTTCGCCGCATCAACTCGCAGGACAAGATCGCCACGGGAATCCTCACCGCCATCGTGGGCCTCGTGCTGCTCATATTGGCCGCTATCGTGATCTACATCCTGGTCGCAGGCGCGGGCAAGCTCTTCGACGTGAGCTTCCTCACCTCCAAGCCGCAGCAGTTCAAGGCAGGCGGCGGCATCGGACCGGAGCTGTTCAACTCGTTCTACCTGCTGTTCCTGACGCTCGTCATCAGCGTGCCCCTCTCGCTTGGCGCGGCGATCTACCTGTCGCAGTATGCGCCCGAGAACTGGGTGACCAGCGTGGCGAAGACGATCATCGAGACGCTCTCATCGCTGCCGTCGATCGTCGTCGGTCTGTTCGGCTTCCTGTTCTTCGTGCTGACCATGGGCTGGGGATTCTCGGTCATCGCGGGCGCGGTCGCGCTCACGATGTTCAACATCCCGATCCTCGTCCGCACCTGCCAGCAGGCGCTCGAAGACGTGCCGCGCTCGCAGCGCGATGCGGGGCTCGCCATGGGGCTCACCCGCTGGGAGACCACGATCCACGTATTGCTGCCCGCCGCGATGCCCGCCATCGTCACCGGCATCGTGCTTTCCGCCGGCCGCGTGTTCGGAGAGGCTGCGGCACTTATCTTCACTGCAGGTCAGAGCGCCCCGGTGCTCGACTTCACGTGCTTCGACCTCTCGAGTCCGTCGTGCCCGTGGAACATCTTCCGCCCCGCCGAGACGCTCGCGGTCCATATCTGGAAGATCAACTCCGAAGGCGTCGTGCCCGATCTTGAGGCCATCTCGAACGGCACCGCGGCCGTGCTCATGGTGTGCATCCTGGCCTTCAACCTGATCGCCCGTTTCGTGGGCAAGCTTTTGGAGAGGAGGCTGACAAGCGAATGATGAAGCAAGAGAAATCCCTCGCTGAAAAGAGGGATCGTGTGCCTGCCGTCGCATCGCGGGCGGAGGCTTCTGCACGGGAAGGCACCGAGCCGCTTTTGCGCACGCATGACGTCGCGGTAACCTACGACACTTTCGAGGCACTGCACAAGACCTCTCTCACCTTCGAGAAAGGGCAGGTTACGGCACTTATCGGCCCTTCGGGCTGTGGCAAGTCCACCTTCCTTCGCTGCTTGAACCTCATGAACCGCGAGATTCCCAAGTGCAAGGTCGCAGGCCAGATCGACTATCACGGCCGCGACATCAACACGCGTTCGGAAAACCTTTTCGATCTGCGCAAATCCATCGGCATGGTGTTCCAGCAGCCGACGCCATTTCGCAAGTCGATTCGCGACAACATCCTGTTCGCGCCGAAGCGCCATGGCCTTGTGAAGGGGAAAGACGAGTGCGATGCGCTTGTGGAGGAGGCTCTGCGCTCAGGTGCGCTGTGGGATGAGGTGAAAGACAAGCTCGACCAGAGCGCCCATGCCCTCTCCGGTGGTCAGCAACAGCGCCTGTGCATCGCGCGCACGCTCGCCATGCACCCTGACGTGGTGCTTTTCGACGAGCCGTGCTCGGCGCTCGACCCGATTTCGACGTTCTCGGTCGAAGAGACCATCCGTGAAATCGCGCAGACTGGCATCTGCGCCATCATCGTCACGCACAACATGGAGCAGGCTACGCGCGTTTCGGACCGCACGGCGTTTTTCTACATGGGCGACATGGTCGAGACGGGCCCGACCAAGCAGATCTTCTCGGCGCCGAAAGACCAGCGTTTGCAGGACTATCTCACCGGAAGGTTTGGCTGATGGACATGGTGGAACGACAGAATATGGAAAAGAGCAGGTCGTTGTCGGATTCCCAGGCAAGCATGCTCTCGGTCGCCGAGGGCGAGTCGGTCATCTCGATTCGCAACTTCAACCTGTGGTACGGCGATTTCCAGGCGCTGAGGAACATCTCGCTCGAGATTTCGAAGAACAAGGCGACCGCGTTCATCGGCCCCTCGGGTTGCGGGAAGTCGACGCTTCTGCGTGCGTTCAACCGCATGTGCGACTTCGTGCCGACGGTTCGCACCGAGGGAACCATCGAGATTGCGGGCCGCGACATCTTCGCGACCGAGCCCAACGAGCTTCGCGTCATGGTGGGCATGGTGTTCCAGCACCCGAATCCCTTCCCGATGAGCATTCGCGACAACATCTTGTACGGGCCGCGCCGCATGCGCAAGATCTCGAAGGCGGAAGGCGACGAGATTGTGGAGCGGTGCCTGCGCGATGCGGGCCTTTGGGACGAGGCGAAGGACAAACTCGACCAGAACAGCCTGGGTATCTCCGGTGGCCAGCAGCAGCGCCTGTGTATCGCGCGCGCCCTTGCCGTGGAGCCGCAGGTCCTGCTCATGGACGAGCCGACGAGCGCTCTCGACCCGATCTCGACATCGCTTATCGAGGAGCTCATGGTCGAGTTGGCGCGCGAGCGCACCGTCGTCGTCGTGACGCACAACATGCAGCAGGCGGCGCGCGTCGCGGACAAGACCGCGTTCTTCTATCTGGGCGAGCTCATTGAGGAGGGCCCGACCAAGCAGCTTTTCTCGCAACCGCGCGAGGAGCGCACGAAAGACTACCTGACAGGAAGGTTCAGCTAATGTTGGTTCCCCGTTCGAAGTATTTGAAGCAGCTCGACGATTTGTCTGTCGCTATGGAGGATCTGGGCCAGAAGACGATTGCGGACGTGACGGCGGCTGGTCTTGCGCTTGCGAAGGGCGACACAGAGGCTGCCGAGGAGGTCATCTCGGGTGAGATGCGCATGCGTCGCCTTCGTGCGACGATCGAGGACACGTGCCTCGACATCATGCTCATGCAGCAGCCCCTCGTCGCCGACGACCTGCGCTACGTTTCTGGGTCGTTTCGCCTGGTGAGCGACTTGGCGCACATCGATTCGAAGTCGCGCGACGTAGCCTATCTGGCAACCCAGATTCCCCATGAGGCCGCATCCGCGATCGAGGCCGAGATCGCCACGGCGTCTGGCAAGGTCGCTTATATGGTCAAGACTGCGCTCGAGAGCTTCGCTGACGCCGACCGCAATCGCGCCGAAGAGGTATTCGCTTCCGACGACGAGGTCGACGCGCTTTATGAGCGCGCTGAACAGGTGGTGGTCGACCTCATTCGCAAGGGGGATGCCGACGCGACGCATCTGCCCGAGCTGCTCATGGTCGCGAAGTACTTCGAGCGCATGGGCGACGACGCCGAGCGCATCGCGAAGTGGACGATTTTCCGCCTGACCGGCACGCATGACTTGAAGGTTGGGGAGATTCCGGCCGAATAGCCTCCCGCCCCGCATCGCCCCGAGCTTTGCACGGGCGCTACGCAGCCGCGTGGGCTCGACTGGGGCTCGTCGTCCGCCTCCCGTCCCTCCCGACGCGCGGGCGAACCGCCTCTCGCCTGGACCCTTCCCTCTGTGCGATAATCAATCCAATAAGGGTTTTCGGCGAGGGAAGGCGGCAGGCTATGGTGTACTGCGTGGAAGACGACGCGAGCATTCGCGAGCTAGCGCTTTACGCTCTCACGCAGGCGGGAATCGAGGCCGAGGGCATGGCGAACGACGTGGAGTTCCGCGCGGCCTGCGCACGACGGCTTCCCGATGTGGTCATGCTCGACATCATGCTGCCCGGCGCCGATGGCTTGGAAATCCTTCATCGCATTCGCAACACGCCAGGCCTTTCACGCGTGCCCGTGATCATGGTGACCGCTAAAAGCACCGAGCTCGACATCGTGACCGCCCTTGATGGCGGCGCCGACGAATACCTCACCAAGCCTTACGGCATGATGGAAATGGTCTCTCGCGTGCGCGCTCTGCTGCGGCGCGCCCCCGACTGGGGCAGCGAAGCGCCCCAGGGGTCGAGCGACGAGATAACGATCGGGCCGCTTTCCATCTCCGAGATGCGCCACGAGGCGTTCTGCGGCGGCGAGCCGCTATCTCTCACATCGCGCGAGTTCGACCTGCTCCTTCATTTCATGGAAAACCCCGGCGTCGCCCTTTCCCGCGATGCGCTGTTGCAGCACGTGTGGGGATGGGACTTCGCAGGTGGCAGCCGAACGGTCGACATGCACGTCCTCACGCTGCGCCAGAAACTCGGTGAGCATGCTTCCCTCATCGAGACGGTGCGCGGGGTGGGGTATCGCCTCGTCTCGCAATAGCGGGTTCCCGGGCGCGCCTTGGGCGAGCGGCCCCCTGCGTGGGGGCGCAACCGCCGACCGCACATCGGGCTTGTCGTTTTCCGCTTTCGGTGGAAGGGCTTGCGCGCTTTCGCCGTGCGAACCGTGTAGCGATATAATGAATCAGTTCATGGGGTTCGCTTGCGGGCGATATGCGGCAGGTCTTTCCCTTGCGGGATGGCGAGATCCGCCGCGGTGTTCGCTAGGCGCTTCTGTGAACAGGCCAAACGGGGCCGACTCATCAAACTTTAAAGGAAGCATATGAACCCGGTTGTTGTCATTCCCACCTTTGTCTCAACGCGCTCGCAACGCGAGGGCGGCTCCATTATCACCACGTACGACCATCCGACGCCCCTGTCGCAGGAAGGCGATCTGCCGCGTTGCCTCGAATCGCTCACCAAGGTCGAGGGAATCGGGCAGATTATCGTGCTCGTCGCGGCGGAGCCCTCCATCGCGCATAAGGCCGCGCAGAAGACCCAGGCCATCGCCGCGCGCTTTCCCGAACTGCATATCGCGGTCATCGGCGCCGCGGAGGCGGGTCTGGTGCAGCAGCGCATGGAGCAGCTCGGTCTGGGGAAACTTACGCGTGAAGTGGGCTTGTCGGGTTACGGCGCCGTTCGCAACCTCGGTCTTGTCGTGGCGTGCGCGCTCGGGTTCGACGCGGTGGTGTTCCTCGACGACGACGAGGTGGTGACTGATGCCGATTTCCTGCGCCGTGCGATGTACGGCTTGGGGAAGCTCACGCGCAAGGGCATTCCCATTCTCGCGAAGACGGGTTTCTACTACAATTCGGAAGGCTCCTATCTATCAAAGAGCCAGAACAAGTGGTACAACCGCTTCTGGCAGCAGGGAAGCGCGTTCAACAAATGGATCGAGCGGGCCATGAATGCGCCGCGCCTTTCGCGCTCGAACCACGTGTGCGGCGGGTGCCTCGCGCTTCACAAGGAGGCGTTCAAGCGCCTGTCGTTCGACCCGTGGATTCCGCGCGGTGAGGACCTGGACTACATGCTTGACCTGCGTATGTACGGTTCCGACATCTGGTTCGACAACAAATGGAGTCTGCATCACCTTCCTCCCGAATCGGCGAGCGAGGGCACGCGTTTCCGCCAGGACATCTATCGCTGGCTCTACGAATACCGCAAGATGGAGTACAGCCGCACCCAGATTGACCTCATGCAGGTGAAGCCCTCGTCCCTCGAGCCGTACCCGGGGCCGTTTCTGGAGCCGAGCATCGTGCGGCGAATCCGCATCACGGCGTTTCTGCGCAGCCTTGCTCGCCCCGACAAGAAGGCGTATCGCAAGGCGGCGAAGGCGGCGCGCACCGAGGCGGCGCAATATGCCCAGCGGAACTGCACGAAGTACTTCGAGTTCCAGTTCGTGTGGTCGGAGCTCATGTCGCGCATCGAGGGCGATCAGATCTTAAGCACCGCCCTTGTCCGCAGCGCTGTGTCGCGCGCGGAAGCTGTGGCGGGCGCGAATGCGAACGGCCGAGTTGTCGAGCGCGATCCCCACGTCGAGAAGGCGGGGGATGTGGTGGAAGCGGGGGCTCCTGCAGCTCCCCAAGCGGGCGTTCCCGAGCAGCTTGCAGCCCAATATTCCAATATCGACCCGGGCATGACGAGTGAGATTCGCCTGAACCTCGCCGATTAATGGCGAATGTGCGCGGTCGGCCTCTCGCTGCGGATCGGTGCGCATTTCGGCGATACACTGCATGCGAGGAAAGCCTCCCGTTGGGGGTGGCCTTGGCGTGCGCCCTGTTGGGGTGAATCTGCAGTAGAAAGACACGATGGTGGAAGTGCTCGTTCATTTTGTTGCTCCCGCTCTGGTCGGCGTGCTGATCGGTATCGCCTCGGGGCTGCTCGGTATCGGCGGTGGTACGGTCATGGTGCCGATTTTCCGCCTCGCGTTCGGAATGAGCGCCACCATGAGCACGGCGACCTCGCTGTTCGCCATCATCCCGACGTCCATTTCAGGCGCGATTTCGCACGTGAAGGGCAAGACCTGCATTCCCGCGCTCGGCATCGCCGCGGGCCTCGGAGGTGCGTGTCTGTCGCCTGTGGGGGTGTGGCTCGCGCAGCTTTCCCCCGACTGGCTCGTGATGCTAGCCGCGGCGCTCATCATCGGCTACTCGGCAATCAACATGTTCAAAAAGGCCTTTAAGCTGCGGCCGGCTGGTCAGCCGGCCGCAGGGGCCGATGCTGCGGCTTCCCCCAGCACTCGATCTTCGGGCGCTTCCGAAGGCTCGCGTACCGAAGTACGCGTCGCCTCCGCGACCGCCCGAATCTCGGGCACTGGGGAAACCCTCGCTGACTCTTCGGCGACCAGTGACTCTTCGAGCGCGACACCCTCGCTGACTTCCTCGGGCGGACAGGCGGCTTCGGCCCCCACCGTTGACGATTCTTCCCTTTCCCGAAAGCAACTCTTGCAGGGCGCCGCAATCGGCCTGGTCGCAGGCTTGGCCTCTGGCTATGTCGGCGTCGGCGGCGGGTTCATCATGGTGCCGCTCATGCTCTCGATTATCGGCATCCCCATGCGCAAGGCGTCGGGCACTTCGCTCATCGCGGTCATGATTTTGGCCATCCCCGGCGTGATCGAGCAGGGGATCATCGGCAACATCAACTATCTCGCGGGCATCGCCATCGTCATCGGTACTATTCCCGGCGCTGTCATCGGCGCGAGGCTCGTGACAAAGGTGCCCGAGCGTACGCTTCGGCTGCTGTTCGGGTGTTTTCTTATTGTGGCGGCGGTCATGCTTGTGCTGAACGAGGTCGGCATCTTCGGGTAATCGTCTATACTTAGCGCAAGCTGATGATAGGGGAGCGAGACGATGGACGAAACGGCCATGCAGGATAGCGGAGCGGAAAAATCGATCGATGCGGCGGCACCGGGGGCCATTCCCCCGAAGAAGGGCGTTGCCCGCGTGTTCACAGTCGAGATGCTGCTTGCGATCATAGCGATCCTTTCGGGTGTGACGCTTCTTTGGACGGCGCTCGCCCCTTCCCACAGCATCCCCATCATGATTACCGCAGGCGCCATGTTCACGCTCTCGATCGTGCTGGTGATTCGCCTGTCGATGGACCCGGACTCGGTGCGAGCGCGTCAGTCGGACGCCATGTTGCGCCTGGCGAGCAAAACGCTCGAGAGCATGCAAGACGGTCTGAACCGTGAATCTGCGCAGGAAATCTGCCAGCTGCTTTTGCCCTCGACGGCTGCCATCGCGGTGGCCATCACCGACAAGAAACAGATCCTCGGTTATGCCGGGTACCTGGAGGCCGAGAACCCCGCTGGTGGTAACATCCGCACGCACGCCACGCAGGCGACGCTCGGCGACGGCAACATGCGTGTGCTCTTCACCAGCATTGACATCGGCTTCCCGGAAAATGCTACGACGATCAAAGCGGCCATCGTTGTCCCGCTTTTGGTGCGCGGCGACGTGGTGGGCACGCTGAAGTTCTACTATCGCTCCGCCAAGCGCATCAGCGAGACTCAGAAGTCGATTGCCGAAGGGTTCGGTACGCTGCTTTCGACGCAGATGGCTGCGGCGCAGCTCGAAGAGCAGGCGCGTCTTGCCACGAGCATGGAACTCAAGGCACTTCAGAACCAGATCAACCCGCATTTCCTGTTCAACACCATCAACACGATCGCCTCGCTCATCCGCACGAGTCCCAACGAGGCTCGTGTGCTTTTGCGCGAGTTCGCGGTGTTCTACCGCCGCACGCTGGAGAATTCCGACAGCCTCATCTACCTCTCGCGCGAGGTGGAGCAGACGCAGCGTTATTTCTCCTTTGAGGTGGCGCGCTTCGGTGCCGAGCGCGTGGAGCTCGACGTCGATTTGGCGCCCGAATGCGAGAACATGCTGGTTCCGTCGTTCCTCGTTCAACCGTTGGTGGAAAACGCCGTGCAGCACGCGATGCCGTCCGAAGGCAAGCTTACCATCGCGGTGACCGGCGAGGTCGATGGCGACGACGTGTACCTGCGCGTGAGCGACAACGGCACAGGCATGACCGAGGAAGCACGCCAGGGTATCATGCATCCTAAGGAAACTAAGGGAATCGGCATCGCGGTGAAGAACGTGCACGACCGCATCGTCGGGTTCTTCGGGCCGAACTCCTACATGGACGTGCAAAGCGAGCTGGGGGTAGGCACCACGGTGACGCTGTTCTTGGAAGGATGCGCTGCCCAGACGAAGTCCCAGGTCGCTGCGAGCGACGCGGAAACCCTGCGTCGGTAGGGGAAGAAGATGGATCCCGAAGAGCAGACGTCCGACCTCTATGGCATCATCCAGAGCGTCGTCCATGTCGAGTGGCTTTCCACTGCGCTGACGGTGGCGATTGCGCTCGCTTTCACGGCGCTTGTGGCTCGCGCCGTGACGAAGGTGCTGCGCCGCGTGCTCTCACATGACAACTCGCCGCTGCCCTCGTCGAGCATCTTCGTCAATATCGCCCGCATCGCCGTGTGGGCCGTCGGCGTGAGCGTGGTGCTGTCGAGCTGCTTCGGAATCGACGTCTCAGCGGCGATCACCGCGCTCGGTATCGGCGGCATCGCCATCTCGCTCGGCTTCCAGGACACGCTCTCGAACCTGATCGGCGGCGTGCAGGTGAGCATCACCGGGCTCGTGGAGCCGGGTGACTACATCGAGGTCGGCGGGCGGCGCGGCGTCGTGCACGATGTGACGTGGCGCCACACCTCGCTCGAGACGCTTTCGGGCGAGCGCGTCGTGGTGCCGAACTCGGTGATCAACAAGTCGTCGCTCACGCATCTGCCGCCGCTTACAAAGGTGGTGGTGCCCCTGATTGTCGCCACGGGTGGCGCAGACCTTGATGCCGTTGCTGCGAAGATTGTCAAAGCTGCAGGTCAAGCAGCACAAAAAGTGGGTGGAGGCATGTCGCAAGAGCCGCAGGTGCTCTTCACGGAGGCTATGGAGTCCGGTTACCGCGCGAGCCTCATCGTGTGGGTTGAAGATGGCGACAAGCATTCCTTGGTGAAAGACGCCGTCGTGCGCGCCGTCGCTCCCTACACCATGGCATAGGGCGGGATCGGGCGCTCTGTCGTTCGCTCTGCGCCGGGCGTGGGGCGGAGCCTTCCGCGTTCGACTGTCTTCCGCCTGCCCGGTTGTCGCCTCCCGCTGTTAGCTCGCTCGTCGCTAGCCGCCAGCTTGTCGCCAGCCAGCCTGCCAACCAACCGCAAGCCCGCCGCCCGCCAGCCCGCCAGTCGCCCACCCCTCGTCCTCCCTCCAAAATGGGTTGATGCATCGTCATTCGGGAGGCCACCGACGCGACCCCTTTTCGCGGAAATCCAATATCGTGGACAAAGACCGTCGATATGTGAGTCTGAAAAGCGCGATGCGAGTGGTTGCCTCCGCAAAGTTCTGCGTTTGCCCAGGTCGGTTTTTTCAAGGTCGAGTTGCCCAAAACTAACTCCTCACATATCGACGGTCTTTGTCCACCGTGAGGAGGAAGTCGAGAAGATGGCCATGCAGGAGCGGCATCATATCCCAAGTTGGCATACTCCTGGTGTAGGGGCTTCGGGGCGCGCGATACATCTCGCTTTCGAAGGGGACGCGCGGGCCCAGCTTGGCTATACTTCTCGATAGCAAACTCGGCTTAAACGGACTCGGAGTCACATGGCAGGCAAACAGCTCATACTCGATCGTTATCGCCCGATGTCGGAAGCCGGCGCGGGTGGCTTTGCGACGGTGCAGGTCGCATGGGATACGCAGATGCGCCGCAAGGTCGCCATCAAGTGCATCGAGCTGCCGAAGGTGTCGCCTGACTCCTCGAATCAGGTCGCGCCCGCCGATCAGCCGAGGGCGGCCCGTCATGCGCGTGTCGAAGGTGAGGCCGCGCCATCGGCGCCGACGCAGGTCGTTCGCCTTGAGGACATTCCCCCTTGGGAAGACGTTCCCGAAGATTTGAGGGCGGCAGCGCCCTCCGCGCTCGCGGCTCTGCCGGGGGATTTTGCTTCGGGCTTCGGGCCGGACTATGGCCCCGTCGGCCCTGGCGACTTCGAAAATCGTGAAGGCGCTGAAGATTTCGGCTCTCTCGACGATCCCCTTGCCTCCGATATCCCTGGTCTCGCGGAAGCTCGGGCGATTGCCCAGTTCAGCGATGCGAACATCGTCACGGTGTACAACTTCGAGGTCAAGGATTCCACGGCGTACCTCATCATGGAGTACGTGGAGGGGACAACGCTCGAACGGTTCTTGCGCGAGCACGATGGCGACCTCACGCTCGATGTGGTTGCGCACGTGTTCTCGAGCATCGCGCATGCGCTCGAGGTCGCGCATTCCCACAACGTGCTGCATCTCGACATCAAGCCCGCGAATGTGCTGATCAACCGTCAGGGCGAGGTGAAGGTGACCGACTTCGGCTTGGCGACCCTCGCCGATGCTAACGGCACGGGGCGTGCGGGCGGCGGCACGATCGGCTACATGCCGCCCGAGCAGATGCGCTCCGAGGCTCTCGACGTCCGCTGCGATGAATGGGCGCTTGCGAGCCTGACCTACGAGATGCTCGTGGGCGACAATCCCTTCTTCGCGCGTGACCTGCCCCGCGCCGCGGCGGCGATAGAAAACGCCGAGCTCGTGCTTCCCTCGCTGTGCTGGGACGACGTGGAAGAGGGCATCGACGATGTGATGTTCTATGCACTCGACCCCGACCCGGCGGAGCGATACGCCACGGTGCGGGAATTCGACGAGGAGCTCATGCCCTACTTGGGCGATGTGAAGGCGGGCAAAGCGGAACTATCGCGCCTGGTTAACGGTGTTGATGAGGAAGGGGAAGACGAGGACGGCGAAGGGGAACCTGCGCCCGCCGCGCCGCGCGTCCCCTTGGTCGACCACTTGACGCCCCGCGTGATGGCAGTGGTTGCGCGCGTGGTGTCCGTCGCCGCGGCAGCCTTGGTGGGCGCTGTCGCGCTCGTGAACTTCCCCGCCTTCGGTCCTGGCGTGTTTTCGAACCCGATGTTTTGGGGCCTGCTTGCGGCGGTGTGTGTGCTCGCGGCGATAAAACCCCATGTGGGATCGCTCTCGGCGTTCGCCATCTTGGGGGTGTCCCTCACGGCGAACGGTGCCTACGCGCCGGGGATCCTTCTCTTCCTCGGCACCGTCGCCTGGTGGTGGTTTGTCGCGCGCGGCTCCGATGCGCCTGCAGTCGCAGCCCTTTTGGGCCCGCTTTCGGGGGCGGTCGGTTTCGCGCCGCTCTCGCCGGTTGTTGCGGGCAGCCTCATCGTCTCGGTTGCCCGCGCGGCGGCAACGGCGGCGTTCGCCGGGCTTTGCGCGCTTGCACTCGGCAGCTTGGGCACGTCGGGCATGATTGACTGGAACGCGCCGATGTACTGGGATTACGCAACGATGTCGGGCGCGGTTTCGACGGGAAGCAACGCCGTCGCCGACCCCGATGCGGTAGCGTCGGCGGTGCTTTCGAGTACGGGAATCGGTGCGCAGACGCAGGCGCGCCTTGGCGGCATGCTGCTGAAGCCGGGCACGTGGTGCGTGTTCGCGAGCTGGGTTATCGCTGCGGTGGCGATGAGCGCTCTTTCCCGTTGGGGGATGTCGCGCAAGGTCGATGTCGCGGCTGCGCTCGTGGGGACCGTCGTCCTCGTATTGGGCGTCTGCGCTGCCGCGTGGGCGGCGAACCCCGTGTCGTGGACGCCGCCGAGCACGATGGCGCTCATCGGATCGATCGTGCCCGGACTTGTGGGCGTCGTGCTTGCCGCCCTGGGCATTCCCGACAAAATCAGGCAGTAGGCCGCGCGCTTCTACCCTAAAAGCTGGGCGACCTTCCCCAAAAGCGGCTCGAAGCTCACGCCGCGGTTCTTGAAATCGGGCTGCTTGGCCGACACGATTATCGCGTCGTGCGTGAAGTCGCCCGCGAACACGACAGCGTCGCGTAGGCTGCGACCAGCCATGACGGCCGCCATCAGGCAGGAGCAGTACAAGTCCCCCGTGCCGTGCAGCATGTAGGGCAAATACTCGTTCGCGGCCTCGAACATGTCACAGTCCACGCCGCCCACGAAGTTGCGGATGACGCTCTCGCCCTCGCGCTGGATGCCCTTGAGCACCACATGCTTGGCGCCCTTCGCGACGAGCGCATCGATCATGCGCGCCGCCTCCGCGTCGGAGATGTCGGTGCCGCACCAGTCGTCGCCAATGGGCTCGCCTAAGATGATGGCGGCCTCGGAGAGGTTCGGCGTGAGGATGTCGGCGCCGGTGGCAAGTTCGGCCATCGCGTCGCACAGCTCGGGCGTGTAGGTGGGGTAGACCTTGCCGTGATCGGCCATGACGGGGTCGACCACGCGCAGTGCGTTGGGGTAGGTCTCGTACAAATCGCGAATGCGATCGACTTGCTCGGGCGCGCCCAGAAAGCCGGAGTACACGGCGTCGATCTCGACCCCGATGCCCTTCCACGCATCCGTGTAGTCCTTCATGATGCTCGTCGTGTCGTGCATGTACCAGCCGGGGAAGGCGGTATGGCTGGAGAACAGCCCCGTCGGCACGGGGCACACGTCGCAACCCGCGGCGGAAAGCACGGGAATCGCCACGCCGAGCGAGCATTTCCCGTACCCGCACAGGTCGTGGACGGCAGCGACGCGCGGGATGTAGTCGTCGCGGCGCTCGTAGAGATGCAGGTCGTTCGCGCTTGTCATGATGCTAGTCTTCCTTTTCCTCGTCCTCGTCGTCATCGTCGAAGATCGACCAATCGTCCTCGCCCTTCGGGCGGTCCGCGAAGCGTTTGCGCGTGCGGCGCTCCATGATCACGCAGACGATCAGGCTCAGCACCAGGCAGATGCCGACCAGGCATCCGACACCTTCAGGCGTCTCGAAAAGAAAATGGTACAGCTCGGTAATATCCATGTTGGCCTCGTTGCTTCTTCGGAGGTGGCGCGTTGCGGCTCGTTGTCGCAACCGCATAAGCATAACGTGAACCAGTATACCACGCACGCCTCGCGCGAAGATTCCACGTTCGGGGAAGGTCTGGGCAGCGAGTGCCCCTCGCTGGGCTTTTTGCTCCAATACTCTCGAGATGCGAGAGCGTGTAAGGCGGCGCTGATTTGTCCAATATGCTGAACAAAATGCGGGGAAATTTGTCCAGCATATTGGACAAGACAACGGACGTTTCGCTCCGCTCACGTCTTCGTTTCGCGTGAAGGCTTGGGCATGTGGCCCCGTGGGGTTTTCGCTGCGCTATACTGGTTCGACCGTGTAAAACAAGGCTGCGCGCGAGGTGTGCGCAGCGACGGCCCGAAGGCAAGAAGGAGCGCGTCTCATGTTAGACATCAAGTACGTCCGCGAAAACCAAGAAGCAGTCGCCGAGGCGATGAAGAACCGCAACGCTTCATGGGATGCGGAGCGCTTCTCAAGCCTTGACGAGAACCGCCGCGCCGCCATCGTGAAGGAAGAGGCGCTTCAACAGGAGCGCAACGCCGCGTCGAAGTCCATCGGCGAGATGATGCGCGAGGGCAAGAAGGACGAGGCCGAGGCAGCCAAGGAGCGCGTCCGCGCCATCAACGAGGAGCTCGACGAGATCTCAGCGAAGCGCGAGGCCGTCGACGCGGCGTTGCACGACCTCATGCTGCATGTGCCCAATATCCCCTGCGCCGCGACGCCCGTCGGCAAGGACGAGACCGAGAACCCCGAGCGCCGTCGCTGGGGCACCCCGCGCGACTTCGCGGCCGAGGGCTTCGAGCCCAAGCCCCACTGGGATCTTGGCACCGACCTCGATATCCTCGACTTCGAGCGCGGCAACAAGATTTCCGGCAGCCGTTTCACCGTGCTCGGCGGTGCGGGCGCACGCCTCGAGCGCGCGCTTATCAACTACTTCCTCGACACGCACACCTCCCGCGGTTTCAAGGAATGGTGGCCGCCCGTGGTCGTGAAGCGCGAGACCATGGTGGGCACCGGCCAGCTGCCCAAGTTCGAAGACGACGCCTATCACGTGTCGGGCGACATGTTCCTCATCCCGACCGCCGAGGTCACGCTCACGAACCTGCACGCGGGCGAGGTGCTCGACGCCGACACGCTGCCGCGCTGGTACACCGCGTTCACCCCGTGCTTCCGCGAAGAGGCGGGCTCGGCGGGCCGCGATACGCGCGGTATCATCCGCCAGCACGAGTTCGACAAGGTTGAAATGGTGAAGTTCGCCACGCCGGAGGATTCCGACAACCAGCTCGAGAGCATGACCGCCGAGGCGGAGTACCTACTCCAGCAGCTCGGCCTTCCGTACCGCGTCATCTCGCTGTGCACGGGCGACCTGGGCTTCTCCGCGCGCCAGACCTACGACGTCGAAGTGTGGCTGCCCAGCTACAACGGCTACAAGGAAATCTCCAGCTGCTCGAACTGCGGCGACTTCCAGGCGCGCCGTGCCAACATCAAGTATCGCGACCCGGCGAACTTCAAGGGCTCGCGCTACCTGCACACGCTCAACGGCTCCGGCCTGCCCGCAGGCCGCACCATGGCCGCCATCATGGAGAACTACCAGCAGGCCGACGGCACCATCAAGGTCCCTGACGTTCTTGTTCCCTACATGGGCACCGACGTCATCAAGCCGGTGGAATAACGAGCGTGGATTCTCGCAATCAACAACGCGCGGGCGCTCGCTCGTCCGCGCGCACGGGGGGCGCATCGTCGCGTGATCGCGAGAACGCCCCCCGCTCTTCTTCTGCGAAAAAGCGCAGGAAGTGGCCTTTCGTCGTCGCTGGCGCCGTGGTGCTCGTTGTGGTGGCCGTCGTCGTCGCCTTCTCCTGTTGGCGCTGGACGTTCGCGAACGACGCGCAGGATATCCAGGGCACGTGGTACATCGCCGGCACGCAGAAGACGGTCGACGTCACGGCCGACGGCATCAAGCTCGCCGACGACGTCACGTATTCCTACACGATTGACGAGGGCGCGAAGACGCTTTCACTCTCCTTCGGCAACATGGAAGGCGAGGCGCGCTATCGTTTCTCTCTCGACAGGCAGACGCTTGCCTTACGTGATGGGGAAACTACCTGGGGAAATTCGCTCTCCGAGGACATCTCTTGGACTATTGCCGCCCTCGGTCGCGCCATCCAGGGAGAACAGGCGAGCCCCGAGCTTTCGGGCGATTCGACCATGGTCCTCACCCGTACGCCACAGGACTTATCGTCGGAGGGCGCGTCTGGGGCGGCTGCGTCCCAGGCCGCATCCCGGGGCACCGCATCCCAACCGGTCGCATCTCAGGGCGCGTGATGGAAGTCATCCGCGCCTCGCGCATCTGTGTGCGCCCACGGCGAATCGAGGCGAACATCGACGTCGCCGCCGGATTCCGCACAACGACGCCCGAGCTCGTCGCGCGAATCTGCGCGCGATTTCCCAACCTGGTGCACCATGCGTGCGTGAACGACGAGGGCCCCACTTTCGGCGCAGTGATCGATCATACGCCGTTGCCCCACTTGCTTGAGCACCTCGTCATCGATTTGCAGGTGGCGGCCGAGAAAAGCGGTACTCTGTCACAAAGCTTTACGTACGTCGGAACGACGCAGTGGCTCGACGAGCAGCGAGGCCTCGCGCGCGTGGAAGTGAATTTCACGGACGATTTGGTGGCCCTGCGTGCTTTTAAGGATGCCCTCTGCGCGATTAACGAGGCGGTGGTACTCTAAGCATCATGACTACGGCACACATGAAATTCGACCAAACGAGCGACAAAATCGCCGATCGTGTGAGGAATTTGCGCTCGAGCGCCGTGCGCGACCTTTTCGCCGCGGCGGTTCGCCCGGACATCATCTCGCTTTCAGGTGGCATGCCCGACGTGTCGCTTCTCCCGCAGCGCGCCATCCAGAAGGCGGTGCACGCCGCCATCACCGACGAGCGCGCCGTTGCCCTGCAGTACGGCTCGACGAACGGCCGACTGGAAACCCGTCAGGCGCTTTGCGACATCATGCGCGACATCGGCGTCCGCGTGAAGCCCGAGGAGATGCTGCTCACATCCGGCGCCCAGCAGGCATTGAACCTGCTCGGCGAGACGTTTCTCGACAAGGGCGACATCGTCTTGGTGGAAGGCCCTACCTACTTAACGGCGCTTTCCGCGTTCAACGCCTACGAGCCCGAGATTCACTCCGTGCCTTTCGACGACGAGGGCATGCGCATGGATCTGCTGGAAGAGGAGCTCAAGCGCATCGGCAAGGGCAACAAGCGCCTGAAGATGCTCTACACCATTCCCAACTTCCAGAACCCCGGCGGCGTCACCATGACGGGCGAGCGCCGCAAACGCCTCATCGAGCTTTCTCACGAGTATGACTTCATGATCATCGAGGACGACCCCTACGGCCGTTTGCGCTACGAAGGCGGGCACATGGTCCCGCTGAAGGCGCAGGACGATCGCGTCATCTATCTGGGCACCATCTCGAAGATCTTCGCGCCGGGCCTTCGCATCGGCTGGATTTGCGCGCCTGTCGATGTGCTCGCTCGCATCAGCCTGGTGAAGCAAGGCGCCGACTTGTGCGGCTCGACGTTTGACCAGGTCGTGGTTGAGCACTACTTCACGGACACGCCGTGGCAGCGCACGCTGCAGAAGTTTATCAAGACCTATGGCGAGCGCCGCGATGCCATGCTCGCCGCGCTCGAGGAATATTTCCCGCCCGAGGCATCCTGGACGCACCCGGAGGGCGGCTTCTTCTTGTGGGTTACGCTGCCGAAGTACGTGGACACGGGCAGCATGCTCGCCGACGCGCTTGAGGCGGGCGTGACGTTCTGCCCGGGCGATAGCTTCTACGTTGACGGCGTGACGGGCAGAAACTGCATGCGCCTGAACTTCAGCTACGAAACGCCCGAGAACATCACGGAGGCGATTCGTCGCCTGGCGAAGGTGATCGAGGAGCGCCTGGAGCTTTATCGCGCGTTCATCGATGCGGGCGCCATCAAGGTGCCGGAAGAATAGCGGCAGACATTCCGCGCCGTGGGCGAACGGCGCTATCGAAAGGGAGCAATATGGGTCTCAAAGTTGCGGTTTTGATGGGCGGAACCTCGTTCGAGCGAGAGTTTTCGCTGGCTAGCGGCAAGAACGTATGCGCCGCGCTCGAGGAAGCCGGGCATAAGGTCGTTCCGCTCGACACGACGCGCGAGCTGGTGCCCACGCTACGCAGCGAGCGCCCCGACGTGTGTTACAGCGCGCTTCACGGCAAGCACGGCGAGGACGGTTCCATCCAAAGTCTGCTCGAGCTTTTGGGCATCCCCTACGTCGGATCCGATGCGCTCGTGTGCCGTCGTGCTCAGAACAAGGACTCGCTGCACGCGACGATGGAGGCATATCGCGAGCTCACCGATGAGCCTGCGGTCGCCTCGTGGCCGCAGGGCATCTGCATCGCGCGAGATGCCTTCAAGGATATGGGTGCCGCGACGGCGCTCGATTTGGTGGAGGAGCGCGTTCACGGCGGCTATCCCGTGGCGGTGAAGCCGGCTCACGGCGGTTCTGCGATGGGCGTGCACCGCGTCGACGACATCGACCATCTGGGCGAGGCGATCCTCGATGCGCTGTCCTACGACGACCACGTGGTGATCGAGCAGTGGATCGAAGGCGTTGAGCTGGCAGTTTCCGTTATTGGCACCGGCTGGGACGCGCATGCGCTGCCTCCGGTGGAAATCGTTCCCAAGCGTGGGCTCTACGACACCGCCGCCCGCATGGACGCGAGCTTGGTCGACTACTACGCGCCGGTGCGCAATGAGTCTTTGTCCTCGAACGAGGCTGATGCCCAGGCGATTCGCGCGGAGATCGAGCGTGCGGTCTTGGAGGTGTATCGCGCGTACGGCCTTCGCGACTTGGGTCGAATCGACTTGATCTGGGACGGCGCGCAGGCGCGCGTGATGGAGACGAACGTGTCCCCGGGCATGACGGAGACCTCGCTGTTCCCCGCGGCTTGCAAGGCGGGCGGCTTGAGCCTGTCAGTCGTACTGAACGAGCTGGTCAGCAACGCGAAAGAGCGCGGCGCCGTCTTCTGCTAGGCGAGCTGGTGGCAAGTTAATCGTTAGGGAAAGGCCCGTTCGCGGGCCTTTCTTGTGCTCGAGGGTCGCAGCTGTCTTCAACGAAACGGCAACCGATTAGTGGAGGGGTCGCGATTTTAGGCGGCGTCGTCTCGCAAGCACCTATAATGAGCGCATCGAGAAAACGTCTTGAAGGAGGCCGTTATGGGCAACAAACTCGGAGTTTTTCTGGCAGGCGGTCTTGTCGGTGCAGTCGCGGCGCTTCTGTGCGCACCGCGCACGGGCAGCGAGACTCGCAACATGGTTGCTGAGAAGGCGAATGCCGTGTGGGGCGAAGCTCAGGAGCTGGGAGCCCAAACCGCCTCCACCGCACAGCAGGTTGTTGAAGAAGTCGCAGGTCCTGAGGCGGCTACGCGCACTCAGTCGTTCGCACAGGACGCCGTCGCCAAGGGCCAGAACGTCGTTTCCGCCGTCGCCTCGAAGGGGCAGGAAATCTACGGCGCAGCCGCTTCCCGCGTGCAGGAGGTGAAAAGCGGTGTGAAGCCTGCTCCCGATGGTACCGATGACCTCCGCGAGAAGATCGAGGCCGCCCGTGCCCGCATCGCCGCGCAAGTCGCCAAGAACGCCGAGGAGTCTGCGGCTGCGGCCTCCGAAGAGATTCCGGTCGAGGTCGCTCAGGACGAGGCGCCGGCTGCGGGTGCCTCCGAAGGCGAACAGGCGTAACGAACAGCAGGACGACGCGCTCGCACCAAGAGCGCATGTGAAAGGGGCGCAATGCTCGTGTGCGGTTTCCACCGCGCACAGCGCGCCCCTCTGATTTTCCGGGGACGAAATGACAAGCAATCTCATCACAACCAAGGAGCTTTACAACGTTCGAGTCATGGGCGGGAAGAACGCGACGAAGCGCATCGGCAAAGTGCGCGCGTTCGTTTACCATCCCAAGGAGCGCCGGTGCATCGGCATCATGGTCAAGCGCCCCGACTTGCTCTGGATGTTTCACCGCAAGGACCTGTTCGTCTCGCTCGACGGCTTCGAGTTCGAGGACGGGCGCGTCGTGCTCGCCGATGACGCGAAAACGCGCGACAAGGCGGCCTGCAAGGCGATCGACGTGCGCCTGGACGACTGCGTCATCTGGGGCGGAATGCCTGTGGTCACCGAGTCGGGAGCGACACTTGGCACCGTTGGCGTGGTGACGTTTAGCCTGGTGACAGGCAAGGTTGAGTCTTTCTTGGTCGATACGGGGGCGACGGCAAACGCGCTTTTGGGCACGCGCTCGGTCCCAGGCGATCTCGTGCTGGGATTTCGCCGCGGCATCGGTTGCGCGCTTGCGGGGGAATACGAGGGATCGGACGAGAACCCCGTCCTCGGTGCCATTCTGGTGAAGGATGAGGCGGCCGAAATCGCGGTCGAAGGGGGCGCTGCCGAGAAGGCGGGTGCCGCCACCGCTGTCGCCATGGACAAGGCGCATACCGCGGTCGATAAGGTAAAACCCAAGGTCAACGAGGCTGCGCACGCTGCTGGCGACGCGGTGAACAAGGGAGCTTATGCGACCGGCAAGCAAATCGGCAAGGCGACGGGCATGTTCTCCGAGTTCAAGGAGGAGTACGACAAGGCGCGCGGCCCCAAGCCCGAGAAGCGTTCGGCCGACGAGGAAGCCCTTGCCGTTGACGACGTTGAAGAGGACGCAACCGAGGTCGTCCCCGATGAGGCCCCGAAGAAGAAGCCGGCGAAGAAGGCCTCTCAGGATTCGGCGTCAGAGGGAATCGGGCGCGCGGTCGGCAGCCAGCTCAAGGCTGCCGGCGGCATGTTCTCGGCGTTCAAAGAAGAATTCGACAAAGCTCGTCGTGACGACTAGGTGAGACGCGTGCAAAGCAATGCAGAAAGCGATTCTGAAGTGAGCAATGGAAGCATCAGCCTGAAAAATCCGCAGGTGAAAGCCTCGTCGGGTGGAAAAGGAGTACAGGTGGAGACGCCGGCTCAGCCCGAGCGCGCAAGCGAGCACCGCGAGACGGTGAAAGAGCGTGCCCACGAACGTCGCGAGGCCGCGCGCGAGAAAGCGCAGGAGGTCACTACGGTTCGCGGTCGCGAGATGACGCGCGGCGATATCTTCAAGTTTGGCGGGCTTATCGCGTTTTTCGCATTGATGGTCATTGTTGTCATCCTGATCTGGCCTTACATCCATGAGGCGTTCGAGCCGGGCGGGCTCAGCCGCGTGATCGACGACGTGCGCAACGCGGGCCCCCTAGGGTTTCTCATCCTTTTGGCTATGCAGTTCATGCAGATCGTCGTGGCGTTCATTCCCGGTGAGGTCGTTCAGATGGCAGCGGGCATGATGTATGGCCCCTGGCTCGGTGCCGCGGTCGTCTTGCTCGGATGCATCATCTCGAGCGCGTTTGTGTTCGCAGTGGTTCATCGTCTGGGCGCGCCGTTCGTGCGGGATATGGTTCCCACGAAATACCTCGACAAATTCAACGCTTTCGAGGAAAGCGGCAAACTGTCCATCGTGGTGTTCATCTTGTTCTTGATTCCCGCGATGCCCAAAGACACGTTCACGTATCTGGTCCCGCTCACGAATATGCGCATGCGCGATTTCCTCGTTCTGTCGAACGTGGGCCGCATCCCGGGTATCGTCATCTCGACCTATGCGGCAAACGGCCTGGTGGACGGTAACATCACGCAAAGCATCATCATCTTTGCGGTCGTTGCGGTCATCGCAATCGTTGCGATTGTCTTCCGCGACAAGATTATGAACCTCTTCCATCACGATAAAGGCGAAAACGACCGATAACGTCGGTGCGGGCGGCAAGCGCGTGACGCCTGTGGACGCCGGTATTCCGCGAGGTGTCGGCTCGATAACGGACGCGTAACGCAATCGTGAGTTGCGTCTACCTGCGGCTATCATGAGTTCGAGGACGCAGGTCGAAAGGTTTTCCCATGAGCGATTCCAACAACATGAACGATGAGATTGCCGCCGCCGAAGCGGCGTTGAAAGAAGCGCAGGAGCGTCTTCGCGTAGCGCGCGAGAAGCAGGCTCAAGGCGGCCAGCCCGAGGGATCAAGCGAAATCGGCGGGGCTGACCAGCCGGGAGGTGCGAGCCAGCCAGACGGCGTGAACCAACCGAGCGGGGCGAGCTGGCCGAATCAGCAGGGCCACGACGCCTGGAGCCAGGCCTACCAGCAAGGCAAAGACGCTTGGAGTCAGTCCTCCCAACAGGCGAGCGACGTCTGGGGGCAAACCTACTGGCAAGCAAACGGTCAAGCCTATCAGCAGTCGCAAGGTCCCTGGCAGGCGAACCAGGCGTACTCCCAGCCCTATGGACAGCCCTACCAGCAGCCCTACGCGCAGGCCTCCCCCTGCTCGAAAGACCATGTGGCGGCGGGGCTTTTGGCTATCTTCCTCGGCAGTCTCGGCATCCACAAGTTCTATCTGGGCTACAACACGCCGGGCTTCATCATGCTCGCCGTCACTATCGTGGGCAGCATTTTCTCTTTGGGGCTCGCGGGTCTTGCCATGGTGGTCATCTCCATCGTCGAAGGCGTGCTGTACCTCTCTAAATCGCAGACGGAATTCGAGCAAATCTACGTCTTCAATAAGAAGGAATGGTTCTAACGGCAGGCACCGGCTGCTTTTGCCTGCGTCGCATATCGCTTGCCGACGCGTGCGGTGCGCAGGCCTCCCTTTTGCTAGAATATCTTCCGTGCGTCGCCTGACAAATCGCCGTTGTTTCGGCCGCGGCGCCTTATATCGCATCCTAAAAGGAGGATCAACATGCCGAAAATCACCCGTGATCAGGTTCGTGTTCCCGCAGACGTCATGCCCGAGTCCCGCGAGGAGTACATCGACAATTACCTGAAGGCCACGCGTGGAACCGGTCGACTCATGCTCTTCGCATGCGACCAGAAGATCGAGCATTTGAACAAGGACTTCTACGGCGAGGGAATCGATCTGGCCGACGCCGAGCCCGAGCATCTCTTTGAGATCGGCCGTCAGGGCGTGTGCGGTGTTTTGGCTGGTCAGCGTGGTCTTATCGCCCAGTATGCCGCCGATTACCCCGAAATCAACTACCTCGTGAAGATGAACTCCAAGACCAACCTGGTGAAGACTTCGCAGGACGATCCCTACTCGCCCCAGCTCTACGATTTGGACGCCATCCTCGCCATGCGCGAAGCGGGCGTGAACATCGTCGGCCTGGGCTACACCATCTACCTGGGCAGCGAGTACGAGTCCACCATGATGGCCGAGGCTGGCGAGCTCATCGCGCAGGCGCACGCGAACGGCTTGCTCGTTGTGCTGTGGATCTACCCGCGCGGCAAGGCCGTCACCGCCGAGAAGGATCCCGACCTCATCGCGGGCGCTGCTGGTGTGGCGCTTTGTCTCGGCGCCGACTTCGTGAAGGTGAACCCGCCGAAGCCCGAAGGCGACGATACGCGCACTCCCGCCGAAGCCCTGAAGGTTGCCTCCATGGCCGCGGGCCGCACGGGTCTCGTGTGCGCAGGCGGTTCGACCGTCGACGCGAAGACGTTCCTGACGCAGCTCTACGATCAGATTCATGTCGGCGGCGCCTGCGGAAACGCAACGGGTCGCAACATCCATCAGCGTTCGCTCGACGAGGCAGTGCGCCTCACGAAGGCGATCAGCGCCATTACGCTCGCTGATTATTCAGTGGCTGACGCCCTCGCGGTGTTCAACGGCGAGAAGGATTTCAGCCTGTAGCCGACAGGCCGCGTCGGCACGTCGATGCGGGCGAGCTTGCTCGCCTCTGAGGACTCAGTTGACGCGCGGCAAGCACGTTATGTAAGCGCTTGGGAGTGGATTTCACCCCAAGCGCTTTCTTTTTGGGAAAAATCTTTGTGCATTCGCAAAAAATGCCGATTTTTATGTTACCGAGCGGTTACCTAGGACATAAAATAAGCCGTTCGCATTGAGACGTGGGGTGCGACGATTGCGGAGCGGAAAGGTTTTCGGATTTCTTGAGCGTGGGTTCAGCAGTTCAACCAGATGCCAAAGGCACTGGCGAGCAGGTCGAACAGGCAGGTTCGTCGGACAACTTCGAAAGGGCGGTGGCCGAACATGTCGCCGCATCGGACGGAAAGCCAGCCCTTCGGTCTTCAGACGAGGCTTTGAAGGCACAGGACGAAAAGCAGCTGGTGCTGAAACGTATTCTCGCTGCACATGAAGCATTCTTCGATGTGCATCGGGATTACGAGTTCGCAGGGAGATCATTTCCCGGCTTTGCTGAATTTCATTCGTTTGGCGAGCAATATGTGCTGGTCAAACGCGCAAAGCTGTGGGAAGCAAACTCTCATGAGTATCTCTTTTTCACCTATGCGGAAACCTTTGACGAAGTCCAACTCGACAAATGGGTTCGGTTTATGAAGGAGCGCGGCCTTGAGAAGGTCACGTCCGAGCCGAATCATATGTCGTCGGGGCTTGCCCTCGTAGTCATCGCCGATAATTGCACGGAAGGCGCGAAGCGCGCGGTCCGGAGGGTTCGGTTTCGAAAGAACTTCGCTCTCGGGTTTCGCGGTTGGGCGGATCTTCGCGTGATCGTAGCCGACCTTTCAACTCGTTGCGTCTATGCGAACGCTGCTGGGAAGCAGGTGGCTTCGACAATCGAGGCTAATCTGCGCCTGGCGTAAACGCACTTCAGACATACGTAAGGAACCTTCAATGAACGCATTGATTATCTTCCTTGTTGCTATGGTCATTCTGGTCATCGGCTATGTGTGCTACGGTGGCTGGCTTGCCAAGCAATGGGGAGTCGATCCAAAGCGCCCGACTCCGGCCCATGAGCTGGAAGACGGCGTGGATTACGTGCCGGCGCCGCCGTACGTGGTGCTCGGCCACCACTTCTCGTCGATTGCCGGCGCAGGCCCGATCAACGGCCCGATTCAGGCGGCAGTCTTTGGCTGGGTGCCCGTGCTTTTGTGGGTGCTCATTGGCGGCATCTTCTTCGGCGCCATGCATGACTTCGGCGCCTTGTTCGCCTCGCTTCGTCATAAGGGCCAGACGCTTGCCGTCGTCGTCGCGGAGAACATCGACAATACGGCGAAGAAGCTCTTCTGCATCTTCGCGTACTTGACGTTGCTGCTGGTCGTGGCTGCATTCGCCTCCATCGTTGCGAACACGTTCGTCGTTTCCGCCTCGGCGGCCCCGGCAACCAACCTCGCCAACGAGCAGACGGCCATGATCTCGGTCATCTTCATCGGTGTCGCCGTCGTCTACGGTTTCGTCACGCGCGGCCGCAACATTCCCGGCCCCGTGAACATTGTCTCTGCGATCATCCTGATTGTCATCATGGTTGCCATCGGATACAACTTGCCGCTTATGGGCATCGCGATCTCGCTCGACTATGACACGTGGATGATCATCCTCGGCGTGTACATCCTGGTCGCCTCCGTTGCCCCGGTGTGGATTCTCCTGCAGCCGCGCGACTACCTGTCGAGCTATCTGCTTTATGGCATGATCATTCTCGCTATCATCGGCATCGTGGGCGCAAGCATCATGGGCGCCGCGACCGACCTGCAGATTCCGGCGTTCACCGGCTTTGTCGCTTCCAATGCCGCATTCGACGCCTCCACCGGCCAGCAGCTCGTCGACGAGGCGGGCAAGACCATCACGAACAAGGCCGCTGCTTCCGGCTTTTTGTTCCCGGCGCTGTTCATCACCATCGCATGCGGCGCAATCTCCGGCTTCCATAGTCTCGTCGCTTCGGGCACCACATCCAAGCAGCTCGACAAGGAGGGCCAGGCGCAGCCTATCGGTTATGGCGGCATGCTCATCGAGTGCGTGCTCGCGGTGATCTCGCTATGTGCCGTCGGCTTCGTGTGGAGCAAGTACGCGGCTGGCGGATATGCGTCCCCGACGGCGGTCTTCGCGGACGGCCTTTCGCAGATGCTCGCCTGCATCCCCAGTCTCGCCGATGTGCAGGGACTCGCATATGCGCTGCTCATCCTTGCTGTTTCCGCATTCTGTCTGACTTCGCTCGACACGGCGACGCGCCTTGCACGCTACATGTTCCAGGAGCTTTGGACGCCGGTCGACAAGAAGCCCGAGGAGCTTACGGGCGTGCACAAGTTCATGGCGAACCCGTACGTGGCGACCATCATCACCGTGGTCATCGGCATCATCCTGGGCATGACGGGCTACTCCATCATCTGGCCGCTGTTCGGTGCCGCGAACCAGTTGCTCGCCGCTCTTGCCCTGCTCGCCGTGTGCGCATGGCTCGGTAACGCCGGGCGCAACAACAAGATGTTCTTCGTGCCGATGGCGTTTATGCTGCTCGCTACGTTGACGTCGCTCGCTATCACCTTCTACCAGAAGGTTACCACCATCATGACGAGCGGCATCGCGCTTGCGCCGGTGCTGCAGGCGATTCTCGCCGTGCTGCTGTTTGTGCTGGCGATCGTGCTCGCTGTCAAGGGCGTGAAGACGATTGTCACCACTGCGAAGAAGCAGAAGGCATCCTCCGCCGAGTAGTTTGGTGTCCCATAGTTCTTTCCGCGAAGAGACGCGCCCCGCAAAGAAGGCGCGTCTCTTCTTTTTTTGCCGCGGGCGCGAGCTCGTGTTTTGCCCAGGCGATGGGCGCTTATGGGATGGCTCCTCGTCCGCGTTCTGCTAGCGTCAGCAGCCGCTGCAGCTTCCGCACCCGCACGATTTCTTGGAGGTTGATTTGCAAATTCATCCGAACACTTAGGTTCCGTTCTCGAACTCATCCGGACATGTCCGGATGAGTTCGAGAATTCCTTTCCGGAGGCGAGGGCCGAGGGCCCTCCCGAGAGAAAGGAAGAAAGATGCAGGGAAAGAAGCAGCGGGAGCGCTACCGCAGGCTGGACAGGGCCGAGCGCGCCGCCATACAGAGCGGCCTGGACAAGGGCAGGTCGTGCAGGCAGATGGCCCGCCCGACTTTTGCAGCATAACTGAATAGATTCCAGATTGTTCGCCCAGTTCAACGGGCTTTTTCTTTGTCAAGTTTTTACGACTTTATATGCCGTTGTATGGCTATGTATGGTATAATCAGGCATCGTGTAAACCCAGGTCAGGACGGCTATATGTACCTCAGGAAGTCGAAGAAGCCCAACGGGCGCACATACCTCACGATCGTGCAGGGCTACCGCGACGAGAACGGCAAGAACAAGGCCAGGACCGTCAGGAGCCTCGGCTACGTCGACGCCCTCGAGGCGGAGTTCGACGACCCCGTCGCCCACTTCGAGGAGGAGTGCAGGCGCATGACCGAGGAGGCCGCGCGCGCCGAGGCGCCCATCGCCGTGGAGTTCACCGCCTCCAAGAAGATAGACAAGCGCTCGGAGGGCCGCGTCGAGCTCGGGGCTGCGGTGCCGTCCGCCTACCTCCACCGAGACCTCGGGATCTGGTCGTTCTTCGAGCGCAAGCGCACCTCGCGCGGGTTCTCCTACGACCCCTGCAGGATCCTGGAGCTGCTCGTGTGGGACCGCATAGCGCACCCCTCCTCCAAGCGCGCCGCCTGGGAGGCCAGGGGGAGGTTCCCCCGCAAGTGCGGCTTCACGGCCGACGACGTCTACCGCTGCCTGACCTACCTGGACGAGAACGCCGACGCGCTCGTGAGCTCGATGAACGCGTCGCTGGAGGAGTCGCGCGGCCCGCGCGACGCGTCGTGCCTGTACTACGACGTCACCAACTACTACTTCGAGTGCGACGAGGAGGACGGCTTCAGGATGCGCGGCGTCTCCAAGGAGCACAGGCCCAGCCCGATCGTGCAGATGGGGCTGTTCCTGGACTCCGACGGCCTGCCCCTGGGCTACGAGCTCTTCCCCGGCAACCGCAACGACATGACCACGCTGCTGCCGGCCATGTCCAAGGCGGGCGTGCGCGACCTGCCCTGGGGGGAGCGGGTGGTGGTCGTGGCCGACAAGGGCCTCAACACCTCCGCGAACATCGCCGCGTGCGTGCTCGACGGCAACGGCTACATCTTCTCGCAGTCCGTGCGCAAGGCGACCAA
>OLRJ01000831.1_pt1 | contig 29081 bp, 24 predicted proteins | sample 1672741 | NCBI WGS metagenome assembly OLRJ01 (sample SAMEA3136719, study PRJEB25190) | human gut metagenome | biome: human gut; feature: human-associated habitat; material: faeces | place: Austria | collected 2013
ACGCTCGCCCCCTACGTATTACCGCGGCTGCTGGCACGTAGTTAGCCGGGGCTTCCTCCTATGGTACCGTCACTTCCTTCGTCCCATAGGACAGAGGTTTACGAGCCGAAACCCTTCTTCCCTCACGCGGCGTTGCTGGGTCAGGCTTTCGCCCATTGCCCAATATTCCCCACTGCTGCCTCCCGTAGGAGTCTGGACCGTCTCTCAGTTCCAATGTGGCCGATCACCCTCTCAGGTCGGCTACCGATCGTCGCCTTGGTGGGCTGTTATCTCACCAACTAGCTAATCGGACGCGAGCCCATCTTTATCCGGATTGCTCCTTTGACCCCCGCTCCATGTGAAGCTGTGGTCTTACGCGGTATTAGCACATCTTTCGATGCGTTATCCCCCTGATAAAGGCAGGTTGCTCACGCGTTACTCACCCGTCCGCCGCTAGAAACAAACAGTAGCAAGCTACCGTCCGTTCCCCGCTCGACTTGCATGTGTTAGGCACGCCGCCAGCGTTCGTCCTGAGCCAGGATCAAACTCTCGCGTTTAATCCTTTTGAATCTTAGAAGTTCCTCACTCCCAAGCTCAAAACTCATTCTCGAATTGACTGTCTTTTTTCTACCGTGACTCGTGAAAATCACGGTTCGCGTTCTTCTTGATTCTGTATCGTTTTCAAGGATCAGCTTCCGTATCGCTCGGAAGTGACGTCAGTATACCGCATTCTTTTCATCCTGTCAACATCTTTTTTACATGTTTTTTTGAGTTATTGCGTTGTTTTTCGCCATTTTTCCGAACATTTAAAGTGAGATTCTCTGCCATCTTTCGACTATTTTGGACATCTTCGCATATTTCCAATATTGTTCAGACGTCAGATGATTCAATTTTACGAACGTTTAAACAAAACTTTTGTTTTTTCATTTTTCCTTTTTTCTGCAAAAACAATCCCCCTCTCGACGCAAGCCGAAAGGGGGATTGTCATCTTATGCTGTTAGCTTTCGCCCAACAAGCCATCCGCTCTTAGTAGCGCGGCTGACGATGATTGGCGAAGCAATCGCGGCAGTACACCGGCTTATCGCCGCGCGGCTGGAAAGGAACCTGGGTCTCCTTGCCGCAATCCGCGCAGATCGCGGTGAACATCTCGCGCTGCGGACGAGCGCCGCCGTTCTGGGCGCGGAACGCCGCACGGCACTCCGGGCAACGGCGCGGCTTGTTCTGGAAGCCTTTCTCCGCATAGAAAGCCTGCTCGGAAGCAGTGAACACAAATTCCTTGCCACAGTCACGGCAAGTGAGGGTTTCGTCCTGATACATAATTGTATCCTCCTTAAAATTTTTACCTTCACCGGTTGGCACTCACAGTAAGACTTCCAGTTGGTGAACGCGAAGGCATTTCCAAGGAGGCCGCTATTGGGATGTGAAACGTTGGCTTAGGTTGCATATAGTATACCACACTCGGCGCTAAAGTTCTAGTTTTTTCGTATATTTTCGATTTTTTCACAAACGCGATCCCTTCCGAAAAGGATTTTTTCAGTCCATACAGAATTGTTCTTCATCACACTTTACGAAAAAGCGAGGGATTTCAATGATGCGCGTGGACTATAAAGCCTTTGGCAAACGGCTTCGTGAATATCGTCTTGCCCGTCATCTGACGCAGGAACAACTCGGCGAGCTTGTCGGCGTCAGTTATCAGCACATCGGCATGCTGGAACGCGGCAAACGTTCGCCGAGTATGGAAATGCTGATTTCGCTTTGCTACGTGCTGGACTGCACATGCGATTCGCTCCTGACGGATTCGCTTCCCGAACAGACGATTTACATGCTGCGCCAACGCCCCCGTCGTCTGCGCAACACATTAACCAACTGGGTTCTGGCCGATCAGCCGGATGAATCATCCGCGCCGGATTACGCCGTGGATCTGCATCTGCTTCCTCCCCTCGCTTTCTCCGCGATTGACGAAGAGCTTCCAATTTATTCCTGAATGTGAAAAAGCCGCGCGTCGATTCTGCTCAAAGTCTCGACACGCGGCTTCTTGATTTCAAAATTCGTTACGCGAAAAAGCTGCCCAGCACCTGATTCACCAGACCGCCGTCCGCCTTGCCTTTGACGCGCGGCATCAACGTCTTCATAATGCGTCCTTTGTCTTTAACCGTCGGCTGATCAATTTGCAGTTCGGCCAGCACTTCCTTGATAATAGCGCGGATTTCATCTTCATCCATCAGTTTGGGCACAAATTCGCCGTATACTTTCATGCGCAGCTTCGCTTCTTCGATGGTCTGCACACGGTCGGCAGGCGTTGTATCAATTGTTTCCTGCACCTGCTTGATCTCACGGAAGATGACAGCGTTTTCCTCCTCTTCCGTCAAATCGGCGCGTTTGTCGATCTGCTTGCTCTTGAGCGCGGAAAGCAGGAGGCTCAGCGCATCTTTACGTTCCTTATCTTTGTCCTTCATGGCCTGCATCATGGCAGCTCGGACGGTATCGATCTTGCTCATTTGACTCTCTCCTTTGAAAACAGGGGGCGGATTGCTCCGCCCCCGTTGATTACAGAATATACTCCGGCTTAAACGCGGGGCGACCCGTCATTTCCTTGCGGGCAGCGTCATACTTTGCGTCGGTATTGCCCAGAATCGCATACGTCGCGCGCTTGCTGGTTTCCACGCCCGGCTGGTTGAAAGCGTCGATATTCAGCAGCTCTCCTTCGTAAGCGGTCGTCATTTCCAACAGGAACATGAGCTGGCCCAGCGTGTAAGCGTTAACCTCCGGCATGATAATCGTCTGGTTCATGCGGCGGTTGACATACAGCGCATACTCGGTGCCCTGACGCTCTGCCTCGATGAGCGTGTTATGCGTCATGCCGCCAAGGAACGCCACATCCTTAAACTCTTCACAACCCTTCGGAATTTTCGTCTCGGCACGGAAATTCTCTACCTTGATGAAAGTGATGACCTTGTCGAACGGGCCTTCGTTATAAAGCTGAAGCTGGCTGTGCTGATCCGTTACGCCCAGCGCTTTGGCCGGGGTCTGTCCGGCATGGCAGTCGCTGCCGTCACGGCGCTTGTTCTTGCCCAGCGACTCCGCCCACAACTGGCAGAACCAGTCCGCCATATATTTGAGGGAATCGGCATACGGCAGCATGACCTGCACGTTGCGGCCCATCTGCTCACAGGCAATATACTGAAGCACAGCCTCCAGCAGGGCGGGGTTCTTCATCATATCGTCGGTCTTGCAGCGCTCATCCATCGCTGCCGCGCCCTTAAGCATCGCGCGAATGTCGATGCCGCAGCAAGCCGCAGGCACGAGGCCGACCGGGCACATCTCGGAGAAGCGGCCGCCTACACCGTCCGGAATATAGAACGTGATAAAGCCGTTTTCTTTGGCCAGCTTGATGAGATTGCCCTTCTCGTGGTCGGTGACGGCGATGATGTGCTTCGCCCAATCCGCGCCAACCTGCGCTTTGAGCGCTTCGGTCACAATCAGATACTGGCTCATCGTCTCCGCCGTTCCGCCGGATTTGCTGATGATGCAGAAGCACGCTTTATCCAGTTCGATAACGTCCATCAACGCGGCCATGCGCTCCGGATCGATATTATCCTCAACATAGAATTTCGGGCCGGGGCGCTTGCTGTCCGGCAGTTCGTTGTAATGCAGGTGATTGAGCGCCTGATGCACGGCAATCGGGCCGAGCGCGCTGCCGCCAATGCCCAGCACGACAAAATATTTGAACGTCTTGCGCACATGGTCGGCTACCTTTTCAATTTCGGAGACAATCTCCTCCTGATTATAGGGCAGGTTCATCCAGCCGAGCCAGCCTGTGCCGCGGTTTGCTTCCACGGCATGCTGCGCCTTCACGGCCGCATCCTGCATCGCCGCAAGCTGCGCCTGGGTCACGCCGTATTCGCAGCCAAGCATATCCGCCATCATGTGATTGACATCAAGACGAATGTTCTGTTCCATTTTCTCTCATCCCTTCGGTGAAAATTGTTATCTTTATTGTACTCCCGCGGCGCACTTTCGTCAATCCATAGATTTGCGGTCACACGTTTCCATCCGCTTCAGATACGCGATGGACTCGGTCAAAGCCATGTCGCTTTTCACCAGCGCCAGATATGGCTCAACAATCATCACGCCCTGATAGTTTATCCGACGAAGCGCCCGAATAAACGAATGAAAATCGAACGTGCCTTCGCCCGGCAGACACAACCGTCCGTTTTCGTCCCAGTCGCACACATGCACATTGGCCAGCTGCGACCCCATCGCGTCCACAAAGTCTACCGGATTGCATCCGGCGCGCATGGCCTGTTTGATATCCAGTGTAAAACGGATCTCCGGCAGCAGCTTTCGCATTTCGCTCACCCGTTTCGGCGTGGTCAGCTGGCACCAGCAAACATTTTCCCACGCCACGCGGATATCCCGCCGGGTGGCTTCTTCCTGCATGAGAGTCAAAACCTCCGCGTTTCTCTGCGGTTCAAACGGCAATTCAATCCGCGCCGGAGAATACCTGCCATGGTATACATACAAATGCGCGCCAAGTTCCGCCGCCGCATCCAGCGCATGTCGAAACGTATCCAGCGCGTCCGCCCTCTGCCGGGTTGAACGGGCGAAAAATTCGTTTTCAAACACCGTTCCGAACGGATGAACGCTTGTGCATGGCACGCCATTCAGATTCTTCCGAACCAGCCGCGCAAATTCCCGTGCGTATTCGCTCCGCGTCTGTAAAAAGACCTCGGCGCATTCCGCGCCGTATCTGCCAAGCAGCGCCGCCGCCTCTTCCACTTCCCATTTGCCATAAAACGCCGCCGTTGAAAGCCCGATTTTCACGCCGATGTTCCTCCATTCGTCTTTTTCTTCGCATATGTTTCATTATACAGCATCCGTGCGGGGAATGTCACTTTCTTTTTGCGCCGATCTGTGGTATGATAATTCAATCGTTTCAAATTGATTTGTGCCTGTAAGGAGTTTCATCATATGGCTGATCGTCTTCTTTTCCCTCCGACAACTTTCGCGGATATATGCCAGCGCGGCTGGGACGCGCCGGATTTTGTCTATGTCAGCGGCGACGCGTATGTGGATCACCCGTCCTTCGGCGCGGCCGTCATCGTCCGCACGCTGGAAGCCGCGGGGTACCATGTCGCGGTGCTCGCCCAGCCGAATTGGAAAAACGCCAACGATTTTAAACGCTTTGGCCGCCCGAATTACGGCTTTCTCGTCTCTTCCGGCGTAATTGACAGCATGGTTAACCACTACACCGCCGCCAAGCGCCGCCGTTCCTCCGACGTATATACGCCCGGCGGCAGGGCAGCCAGACGCCCGGATCGCGCGGTCAACGTCTACTGTCGCCTGATTCGCGAAGCCTATGGCGATATTCCGATTGCCATTGGCGGTGTGGAAGCCTCTCTGCGACGCTTTGCCCATTATGATTATTGGGACGACGCGGTTCGCCCCAGCATTCTGGTCGATTCCGGCGCAGATCTGCTGATGTTCGGCATGGGCGAACGTACCATTCTCGTCACGGCGGACTGGATGAGCCGCGGCGCGCCCGCATGGGAATGCGCCAAGATGCGCGGCGTATGCTTTCTCTCCCCGGCGACCATGCGCGGCAGCAGGGAAATTCCTTCTTATGAAGACTGCGTCAAGAGCAAAAAGAAATACGGGGAAGCGTTTCTCGTTCAGTATAACGAGCAGGACCCGATCCGCGGCCATGCCATCAGCCAACGTCACGGCGACAGCTATGTCGTGCAAACCGTGCCGGATATGCCGCTTTCCCGCGAAGAGCTGGATCATTCGTATACCCTGCCGTATCAGCGGACATGGCATCCTGATTACGATGCGTTGGGCGGTGTTCCGGCCATTGAAGAAGTGCAGTTTTCCATTGCGCACACGCGCGGCTGCTTCGGCTCGTGTTCCTTCTGCGCCATCACGTTCCTGCAAGGCCGCATTGTCACCACGCGTAGCCATGAATCCGTGATCGATGAAGCGAAGGCCATCACGCAGATGCCGAATTTCAAAGGTTACATCCATGATGTGGGCGGCCCCACGGCCAATTTCCGCCGCGCCGCCTGCGATAAGCAGCTCAAAGTCGGCACGTGCGCAGGCCGCCAGTGCCTGTTTCCCAAGCCCTGCCCGAATATGGTCGTCGATCACACGGATTACATCAAGCTGCTTCGCGAGGTGCGCGCCCTGCCCAAGGTTAAAAAAGTGTTTGTGCGCTCCGGTCTGCGTTATGACTACATCATGGCCGACAAATCCGACGCGTTTCTCCGCGAGCTGTGTCAGTATCACGTCAGCGGCCAGCTCAAAGTCGCGCCGGAGCACGTCAGCCCGAAGGTGCTCGCCGTCATGGGCAAGCCGGGACGCGATGTCTACGATGCGTTTTGTGAAAAATATAAACGAATCAATCAGGAACTCGGCAAGGAACAGTACCTCGTTCCCTATCTGATTTCCAGCCATCCGGGCAGCGACCTTTCCGCTGCCATCGAGCTGGCCGAATATCTGCGCGACATCAACCACCAGCCCGAACAGGTGCAGGATTTCTATCCCACGCCGGGCACGCTGTCCACCTGCATGTTCTATACGGGCTTTGACCCGCGCACCGGAAAGCCTGTCTACATTCCGCGTTCGCCGGAAGAAAAGGCCATGCAGCGCGCACTGCTGCAATTCCGCCGCCCGCAGAATTTCGATCTTGTGCGTAAAGCGCTGCGTCAGGCGCACCGCGAGGATTTGATCGGCACAGGCCGCGAGTGCCTTGTTCCGCCGGAAGGCGTAAAGACCGCGCACGAATACGCGCAGATTCGCCGCGAACGCAAAGAACGTGAAGAGCGCCGCGAGATGCGCGAAGGCCGCGCACCCAAGTCATCCGCGCGTTCGGACACCCATCCCGCCGCGAAAAGCAGAACTGCGTCCGCCTACGGCAAAAATAATGCAAAGCCAACCAGCCGCCCCGCACAGAGGAACCGTTCGGCACAAAAAACAGGCGGCGTGAACCGCAAGCCGCGTTAAATCGCCTTTCCGTTTAAAACCGCATGAATAAGCCGTTCTTCCTCGTAAACCAGTTTGAGCGAGAAGAACGGCTCTTTTTCGCTCAGCAGGCGCAGAAAAACCTTATCGCCCTCCCAAATCGGCAATTCCGTCAGCTTGTCCGTATCCACCCATTCCAGAGCGCCCTCATCGCAGTCGCGAAGCGCTCCTTCAAATCTGTCAGCGGTAAACAGGTGCATATATTCGCAGTAGCCGCCGGAGACAAACGTCACAATGCCCCGATACGCCCAGCGTGTCAGCGTCAGCCCCGTTTCCTCTCTCACTTCGCGAAGCATACATTCTTCCGGACTTTCGCCCGGCTCAAACTTGCCGCCCACGCCCAGCCACTTGTCATGGTTCATATCGTTTTTCTTTTTGACCCGGTGGAGCATCAGGGTGCGTCCTTCCCTTTCAATATAACAAAGCGTTGTCTGCATGTCGTTCATCCCTTTCCGTATTTAAGCGTTCTGCCGCTTTCAGTCTAGCACGGTTTGAAGCATCCATCAAGCCGCGCATTGTGTTTTTCCCTTTGTCTATGTTATAATAAATCGAATTGATGCTTTGGAGGATGGTTTCATGCAAACCGATTGCGTGATTTTAGGCGGCGGGGCAGGCGGCCTGTGCGCCGCCGCTGCGCTGGGCCGCAGAAGGCTCCACGTCACGGTCGTAGAACGTCTGCCGCGCGTAGGCAAAAAACTGCTGGCGACAGGCAACGGCCGCTGCAACCTGTCCAACTTGGATATGCAGGCCGCGCATTACGGCAAGGCCGCGCCGTTTGTTGAACAGATGTACGCCGTCACGCCGCCCAGCGAAGTGGCCGCGTTCTTTTCCTCGCTCGGCCTGATGACCGCCGTAGAGGATGACCGCGTCTATCCGCGCACAATGGCCGCTTCCGCTGTCCTCGACGTGCTGCGAATGGCCTGCGAGCGCACATCCGTCACCCTGCTGACGGATACGGAAGCTGTCGCGCTGACGCCCTCCCGCCGCGGCGGCTGGTCGGTGCAGCTGGCAGACGGTTCGGGTCTTTTCGCCCCGCACGTCATCGCCGCGATGGGTGGAAGCGCCGCGCCGTCGATGGGCACGGACGGCACGGGCGCACGGCTCATGCAGTCGCTCGGCCACGAAATCACGCCGCTCTATCCCGCGCTGGTTCAGCTCAAATGCATCCATCCCGCGCTCAAAGGGTTGAAGGGCATCCGCACACAGGCCAGACTGACCCTGCTCATCGATGGAACGCCTGCCGCAGAGGAAGTCGGCGAGCTGTTGCTGACGGATTACGGCGTATCGGGTGTCTGCGTCTTCCAGCTTTCCCGCGAGGTCGCGCCCGCGCTGGCGCAAAAGCGCGACGTTCGTCTTTCCATCAATTTTCTGCCGGAGGTCGCGTCCATCCGCCCGTGGCTGGACGCGCGCATAAAGCAGCTTTCGCCCGTTTCCCTGCTGACGCTGACGACAGGCGTTCTGCCGCGCCTGCTGGCCCAGACGATCATCCGGGAAGCGCGCCTTTCGCCAGACATGGACGCGGCCATGCTTTCCATCGATGAAAAAAACGCGCTTTGCCGCGCGCTTTCCGCTTTCCCGCTGGTTGTTACGGGCACCCAGGGCTTTGCGAACGCGCAGGTCACGCGCGGCGGCGTATCGCTTGCGGACGTTGATCCGCTGACGATGGCTTCCCGCCTGTTCGACGGCCTGCACATGATCGGCGAACTCCTGGACGTAGACGGACCGTGCGGCGGCTACAATTTGCATTTTGCTTTTGCCAGCGCGCTGACAGCGGCAAAGGCGATCGGAGGATAATCATGCTTAGGCTTCATAATATCAAACTGCCTCTTTCCTATCACAGTAAATCACTGATTCAGGCGGCGGCCAAGGTATTGGGCGTTTCGCAAAGCGCTGTCGAGCGTTGTGAAATCAGTAAAAAGAGCGTCGATGCGCGCAAAAAAAACGACGTTTGTTTCGTCGTCGCCCTGGATGTGACGCTCAAAAATCCGCAGGATGAAAAGCGCATTGCCGCGCGGCTGACGCCCTCCGTCGGCGGATTGGCCGCGCCTTACACGCCGCCCGCTGTTATAAAGCTCGAACGTGCGCCCGCCGTCCGCCCGATTGTCGTCGGTTTCGGCCCGGCCGGGCTGTTCGCCGCGCTGACGCTGGCCGAAGCAGGCGCATGCCCCATCGTGCTTGAGCGCGGTCAGGATGTGGATATCCGCACCCGCGACGTTCACGCTTACTGGTCGCGCGGTGCGGAGGCTTTCTCCCCGTCTTCCAACGTGCAGTTCGGCGAGGGCGGCGCGGGCACGTTCTCCGACGGCAAGCTCAACACCGGCACGAAAGACCCGCGCGGCGAACATATTCTGCGCACTTTCGTCCGTTTCGGCGCGCCGCATGACATTCTCATCGACGCAAAGCCGCACATCGGCACAGATAAGCTCTGCGGCGTGGTCAAAGCCATGCGCATGCGCATTCTCGAACTGGGCGGCGAAGTGCGCTTCGGCACGCGGCTGACAAGCGTGCTGCATTCAAACGGCCATGTCACCGCCGTCCGCTATATCGACGCGCAAGGCGAACAGGAGCTGCCCGCCGAGTCCGTGATCCTCGCCATCGGCCACAGCGCCCGCGATACGTTTGAATCGCTGCTTGCAGGCGGCATCACGCTGGTGCAAAAGCCATTCTCCATCGGCGCGCGCATCGAGCATCCGCAAAGCCTCATCAACGCTTCGCAGTACGGCGCGGCGGCCAGCCATCCGGCGCTGGGCGCGGCAGATTACAAGCTGGCGCTTCATCTGCCAGGCGGCCGCAGTGTGTATACGTTCTGCATGTGTCCGGGCGGCACAGTTGTCGCGGCGGCCAGCGAACCGGACAGCGTCGTCACCAACGGCATGAGTTATTACGCCCGCGACGGCGTAAACGCCAACAGCGCGCTGCTCGTAGGCATCGGCCCGGAGGATTTTGGCAGCGAGCATCCGCTGGCGGGCATGTTCCTTCAGCGGGAAATTGAGCGCCGCGCCTTCGTGCTGGGCGGCAGAAGCGGAAAGGCTCCCTGCCAGACTGTCGGCGATCTGCTCTCCGGCCGCGCAAGCGGCAAACTGGGCGTTGTCGAGCCGAGCTACAAGCCGGGCGTCGTCCCCTGTGATCTGGCCGAACTTCTGCCCGCGCCGCTCATCGGAGCAATGCGCGAAGCGCTTCCGCTGTTGGGCCGCCGTCTGCGCGGCTTTGACCTGCCCGACGCGGTACTCACCGGGCCGGAAACGCGCTCTTCCTCGCCCGTTCGCATCTCCCGCGACGAAACCTTCCAAAGCGTCAGCACGCTGGGGCTGTACCCTTGCGGCGAGGGCGCTGGCTATGCGGGCGGCATTACTTCCGCCGCAGTGGACGGCGTGCGCTGCGCGGAAGCCATACTTAAAGCTTACTGATTCACCAATGCCCGCCGCAATTCCCGGCAGAGCAGCGCCATCGTCGCCCGCGCATAGGGACGCGTGCCCGTCGGCGTTTCCTCCATCAGCGCGCACCAGTTGACAAGACTCTGCGCCAGCTGAGTATACAGCGTATTTTCCGGATGGGCCGAAACCGCCCGGCGCGCCCGCGTCTGCACATCGGCAAGGATGTCGCTCAGCGTTTCGTCTTCCTCCAGCCGGGAAAGCGTTTCATCCGGCAGATGCAGCAGCTCTGCCGCTGTCTGCGCGTCGCTTTCTCCGGCACTCAGGCTGACATCGACGCGCGCAAACGTCTCTTCGGCGATAAAACAGGCCATACCTTGCGCCGCCGCATCCGTAAGCGTTTCCCGTTTGGACGCCGCATCCGCAATCAGCCGCATGCGCGCATCCTGCCAGACGGCGCATGGCACGCCCAGCCCGGCCAGCCGCGCACGCTCACTCTGCGCGCTCTCCCCGTTGTCAAACACGCCGAGTTGAAGCAGCGCTATCTTTTTTTCAGGCAGAACAAGATCGATTTCACTCGTGCGCAAATCGGCGAACGCCTGCACGCCGCTGTGGATTTTCGCCGTCAGGTATGCCCGCAGTTCCGGCGCCATTGCCGCCGACGTAAGTGCCAGCAACGCCAATATCAGAATCACCCGGTTTCGGATTTTCCTTGTGCGCTGGCGCTTCTGCCTGCTGGTGAGCCGCCGCTTTGCCATCCGCTTCCCCTCCGTTTCGCCCTTGAGCCTATGAGGCCCGCCGCCGAATTATCCCTTGACCCAGTATGAGGTGAATGAAGATGAAATATACGCTGGATACCCTGCCCGTTCTAGACGCGTATCGCGAAAATGGCGAATGTCCGCTCTGCCGTCTGCGCATCAGCTGCGAAGATCAATATGTGGACAGCATGCTCGGCGCGGCGTATATGGAGCCGGACTGCCGGGTCAAAACCAATGAAGTCGGCTTCTGCACGCGGCATTTTGAGCTGATGTTTGAGCGCCGCAATCGGCTCGGCCTTGCGCTGATGACCCACACACATATGCAGCAAGTCACGCGCGACCTCAAAACCATTTTATCCGACGACGGAAGCCAAAAGGGACTGCTGGCCGCATTCCGCAGCGGCAAAAGTGAAGAAACCCGCGCGGCAAAAATCCGTAAGCGCCTTTCCGGCTGCGTCATCTGCGAGCAGGTGGACAGTACGGTCAGCCGCTACGCGTACACCATCGCCCAGCTTTATGGCACGAACGCCGAATTTCAGCGGATGTTTGACAGCTCAAAGGGGTTCTGCCTGCCGCACCTGGCTCTTGTGCTCGATCTGGCGCAAAAAACACTTCCCACTGCGCGGGCTGACGCGTTTGCCAAAGCCGTCGCCGCCGTGGAACTGCCGAATCTGGAACGCCTTTCAAAAGAGCTGGAATGGTTCACGCTCAAATATGATTTCCGCAATGCCGACAAGCCCTGGGGAAACAGCCGCGATGCGGTGGAACGCTCCATCAACAAACTGATGGGCGCATGCGTTGGTGAAGAGGCAAAAATGCCCGCGCATAACGATTGACGGATCTATAAAAGCGGAGCGCTTCCCCTTTTTTCAAGGGTGAAACGCTCCGCTTTTTATTTTGACTGTCAAGCCAATTATTGGATATGCTAAAGACCTAGTTTCAGTCCTCGATCGGCGGGATCGGTTCGCCCGCCGCGTCGTCCTGCTCCTCTTCGGCATAGCAGACCTGCTCGATCTTGTTAAGCAGCTCTTCCTTGCCCGTTCCGTCTTCCGAAGAGAATGGAATCACCTGCCACGGCTGAACCAGCAGCCCGCGGCAGATGGGCGCAAGATATTTCATGCGCGCGCCACGGCTGATTTTATCCGCCTTCGTCGCCACGACGGTGAACGGAATGCCCGCCTGCCGCAGAAACATGCCCATTTCCTTATCCTCGGCGCTCGGCTCATGGCGGATATCCACCAGATGAAAGACGTGGCAGAGATCCTCCGTCGTAGCAAAATAATCCTGCATCATCTTGCCCCAGGAGAGCTTTTCCTCCTTGCTGACCTTCGCGAAGCCATAGCCTGGCAGATCGATGAAATTGATTTCATCGTTGATCTGATAGACGTTGATGAGCCGCGTTTTCCCCGGCGTGGCGCTCGTTCTGGCGAGCTTGTTGCGGTTGGTCAGCCGGTTAATCATCGAGGATTTGCCCACGTTGCTCTTGCCCGCAAAAGCCACCTCCGGGCAGCCCTTCGTGGCAAAAGCGCCGTAGTCTTTCATGGATGTGATAAAATCAGCGCGTTTAACGATCATCATATGCTCCTTTTCTTATGCCTGCGGCTTGGGGACGGACTTTTCGCAAAGCGCCGTTTCCAGCACGGTATGCACATCCTCCGCGGGAATAATGGTCAGCGCTTCGCGCACGTTGGCGGGCACTTCTTCCAAATCCTTGAGGTTTTCCTTCGGGATGAGCACGGTGTCGATGCCCGCGCGATGCGCCGCCAGCAGCTTTTCCTTCAACCCGCCAATGGGCAGAACGCGGCCGCGTAGCGTGATTTCGCCCGTCATGGCGACGTTCTGCTTCACGGGAATGCCCGTCAGCGCGGAAACCAACGCCGTCGTCATCGTCACGCCCGCGCTGGGGCCGTCCTTGGGCACCGCACCCTCCGGCACGTGGATGTGAATGTCGAGTTTTTTATAAAATTCCGGATCGATGCCAAATTCGACCGCATGCGCGCGCACGTAAGATTTCGCCGCGCGGGCGCTCTCCTTCATCACGTCACCGAGACTGCCCGTCAATTCGAGCACGCCCGTACCCGGCATGATCGTCGTCTCGATTTGCAGCGTATCGCCGCCGACGACCGTATACGCCAGACCGTTGACCACGCCGACTTCCGGCTTTTTGCCCGCTTTTTCATAGTGGAAGCGCGGCGCGCCGAGGAACTTTTCGAGCTTTTCCGGCGTCACCGTGACGGTTTCGATGTTTTCGTCAATCATCTCCACCGCGCTCTTGCGGACGACTTTGCCGATGGTGCGCTGCAAGCGGCGCACGCCGGCTTCCAGCGTATAACCGCGGATCAGGCTGCGCATCACCTTGTCGCTGATACGGACGCTCTTGGGCGCAAGCCCGTGTTCCTCGATTTGCCTGGGCAGCAGATGGCGCTTGGCGATGTTCAGCTTTTCGTCCTCCGTATAACCGCTGACCTCGATCAGCTCCATGCGGTCGAGCAGCGGACGCGGAATGGTATCCACCGAGTTGGCCGTGGTGATAAACATCACGCCGGACAAATCAAACGGCGCTTCAAGATAGTGATCGCGGAAGGTGTCGTTCTGCGCGCTGTCGAGCACTTCGAGCATCGCGCTGGCCGGATCGCCGCGCACGTCGGAGGCCATCTTGTCGATTTCATCAAACAGGAAAACCGGATTCATCGTTCCGGCCTGTTTGATGGAAGAGATAATGCGACCCGGAATCGCGCCGATATACGTTCTGCGGTGGCCGCGGATTTCGGCCTCGTCGCGCACGCCGCCCAGCGACACCTGGACAAATTTACGTCCCAGCGCGCGGGCGATGCTCTTGGCGATGGACGTTTTGCCCACGCCCGGCGGGCCGACAAAGCAGAGAACGGGCCCCTTCATGTTGTTTTTAATGCGGCAGACGGCCAGATACTCAATGACGCGCTGCTTCACTTCGTCCAGCCCGTAGTGATCCTCGGCCAGAATCCGGCGCGCGCGCTTGAGGTCGAGGTTATCCGGCGTGGTCTTGCCCCACGGCAGATCCAGCAGCCACTCGATGTAGGTGCGGCTGACCCCGATTTCCGGGCTGCCCGGCGCCATGCGGCTCAGGCGCTCCAATTCACGGGTCGCTTTGTCACGGGCCTCATCGTTCATCGGCGTTTTCGCCAGCCGTTCACGAAGATCTTCTACGTCCGTGGCATCCTTGTCGCCCAACTCGGTCTGGATGGCCTTAATCTGTTCGCGCAGGAAATAATCCTTCTGGTTTTGCTCAATCTGTTTACGGACGCGGGCCTGAACTTTTTTCTCCACGCCGGCCAGTTCCGTTTCGCGCACAAGCAGGGCGCAAACCGATTCCAGCCGCGCCAGCTCGTCAAACTCTTCGAGTACCTGCTGGCGGTCTTCGATCTTGCTGAGCACATTGGCGGCAATCACATCCGCCAGCTGACCGGGGTCCTCAATTTCCAAAACGGACTGCATCGTCTCTCCGGCGATGCGCCCGCTCATCTTGCAGTATTCTTCAAAATAATGGTGTGCCGTGCGCAGAAGCGCGTCCGTCTCAATGGAAACGGGCGTTCCGGGTTCCTCCACTTCATCCAGCGCGCCCACAAAGAAGGGCTCTTCCTGCGTCACCGCGCGCAGAATGGCGCGGCTTTTGCCCTCCACGAGCAGGCGGACATTTTCGCCCGGCAGTCTGATTACCTGCTTGACGCAGGCAATCGTACCCACATGATAAATATCGTCAATCGTGGGATCATCCACATCCATATCGCGCTGCGCGACCAAAAAAATGCGCTGATTCTCCTCCATGGCCTGCTCAAGCGCCGCAACGGATTTTTTGCGGCCCACATCAAAATGCAGCACCATATGCGGAAAGACCATCAGCCCCCGCAGCGGCAGCATCGGCAGGCTGACCGGCTCTGTTTTATTCTTTTTCGGCTTAGCCAATGCTTGTTTCCTCCTTTATCCGTCTTGTTTTCGTAAAAGATCAAGACAGCATGCAACCATTATACATGAGGTTCTGTCTTTTTGCAACAATTGCACGCGACCAAGTGTTTCCTAGCGAAAACTGTCAGGTTTATCTTTTTTCCATGACGTATGCGTTTTTGGATTGTCGTTCGCTACATGAAAAGGGCCGCCATTTTCAGGCAGCCCTGTTTGGGGAATTTGTTTTCCGTCCACCGGCGGATTTTTCGCTTTACGCGGGTTTTTTATCTTTTTTGTATCCAATCGCATAGACCACATACAGGCTGATCGCAAGCAGCATCGTCTGTGTCATATAGCCGATCGACGCGCCCAACAGACCCAGACTGCGGATCAGCAGCAAATCCAGCGCCGCGCTGACCGCCGTAACCACAATATAGATGCCAAACGCCACTGTTTGGCGACGCATAATTGTGATCGCCTGAAAAAGCAGGGCTGCCGCGGCCGTAAACGCGCCGCCTGCCACCAGAATCAACAGATCCGCAAGATACGCATCCAATTCAAGCCCCGAAAAGAGATTCAGTACCGGGATGCCCAGCAGCCATGTACCCAGCAAAATAACGCCGTCTCCTGCTGCAATAAACACCAGCAGTTTGCGTATGCGGCGGACAAACCGTTCCTTCAAGCCATACTGCCAGTCATACGCCATTTCCGCAATCAGCGGTTTGAAAATGAAGTTTGAAAGCAGACTGACGACCTGTGCGGGCAGATACAAAATGCCATAAATGGCCTGCGCCGACTCGGTCATTAAAAAATCGATGGCGTATTTGGGCATGCCCGCAATCATCATCAAACCAAAGGACGAAAAGAACAGCGGTATGGCCGGCACAAAAAGCGCAATGCTCTTCCGCAAAGAAATCCCCTGACGGTGCAACACGCCGCGCTGACGATGCACCCGAAGCGCCGGAGCAACGCTGAACGCCGCCAAACAAAAAACCGCGCCCAGGAACATGCAGCCGCAGGCAACCATGAGCTGCCGCGTAACCATCAGCAACCCAAGACACAACAGCGTTGTGACGGCCATGCGGATCGTCATGGATATGCCTGCCAGATCCAGCCGATGTTCCTTTTGCAGCTGTCCCTCAAAGACATCCGCAAACGCGTCGATCATCTTCGTTCCGACAATCAGCAAAAGCGCCGCAAACTTTTCGCCGCTGCAACGGGTCGCTATGCCATACACACATGTACATAACATCATGAGCGCACAGGAGATGATGCGGTTGACCACATATTCTCCCATCGAGTAGCGTTCTTCCAGATCGGACACCTGATAGGTGCGCAGGCCCATGTTGCCCAGCATCATCAGCAGCTGCCCCAGCGAAAAGGCCAGCGAAAAGATTCCGCCTGCTTCTGTGCCCATAATGCGCGTCACGCCGATCACCAGCAGCAGCGACGCCATAGCGCTAGCCAGGCAGCCTGACATATTCCAGAAATAATCCGCTTTTGACGGCTTATACGCTTCCAATCCTACGTTGCTCCTTTGCGTCTTACTTTTTGAGGTAGATCTTCGCGGCGAGCTGATAAATGCCCAGTTTCTTGCAGACAGGCACAATCACATGATAAATCAATTTCTTTTCCAGTGTCAGTTTGCCGTATTTCTGCACAACCGCATCAAAACCTTTTTCACGGTAGAGCGCCCAGAACGCATCCCGCCCTTTCGGCGCCGCCGCCGCATATTCCATGCCCTGTTGCAGACATTGCTGCTGCGTAACCGGCATGAGCGTCAATGGCAGACGCGGCAGCAGTTTCTGCGCCTTCTCGGTGTTGACCGTAAAGACCGAAACGCCCTCCTCCACCGGAGCCTGATAGGCCAGCTTTTCAATGCCCACAAAATCGCCGCCGGTGAAATCTCCGGCGCGTTTCTCATTCGCATAAGGGCAGCGATAACAGGCAGGGCGGTTGATACACTGACTGCTGCATAATTTAAAAAAGTCCAACTGCTTTGCCCATTCTGCGGTTACATCCCGTCCATCTGCCAGTTGAACGCTGACAATACGGCTACTCCAACCCAATTTTTTACCCCTGAAATTGATCATCATGGGCTTCTGACCATACTGTTTATAGAGTGCTTGGAGATACTCCTTCCATAGAACAGGACTAGACACGGAATGGCATACAAGATCCATCAAATATAGTTTTTCCTGCGGAACGCGGCGCATATCCATCCATTTGCGCACCGCCGCCACCTGACAGGGCGTGCCTGTAAACAGCACAGTTCTCCCCTGCCGAAGCAGCGTTTCAACCTGCGGATAAACCGCTTCGATATTGCTTGGAATATATTTGCTTCCATGCATGGGCCGCAGTTCTTCCCATGTTTCCGCATGCGTATGAATCACAAACCAGTTTTCATTGAAAACCGCGCCAAACACAACGCCGCCCTGTTCCAGCACAAAGCTCGCAATCGCCGAAAAAACGCCGCCGGAAGAGCTGCGCGCCAACTCGTCCGCATCTTGATGGCGCGCCGCGTAATAGGCCAGCGGCTTCTCCTTCGGTCCCTGCCCGTAAGCACAGATACGTCGGCATGCGCCGCAGTTCGTGCAGCGCTGCGCGTCAATCACCGGATAGCAAAAGCCCTCCTCGTCCGGCGTCATCGTGATCGCCTGATGCGGGCAGGCTGCCTTACATAATCCGCAGCCGCAGCAAGCCGCCTTATCCTCGAAGACGTATGCCATTACGCTTCGCCTCCGTTCGTGTCGCTCTTCGCCAGCATATCCAGCAGATACGCCCGCGACCGCTCGCGTTCACGCCCAAGCGCTGCCCGCACCGGCGCATAATCGATTTCTGTGTCTATCGCCTCTTCCGCGCCATGGCCAATCAAACGGTTTTCCTGCCCGGTGAGGCTGAGAAGCCGCGTAATCCGGCTGCTGAGCGTGGAAAGATTGTCGGAAATATCGACAAAGAATTTCTTTTCGTAATTCAGGGAGAACGCCGTGCCATGGAAGCTGTTTGTCACCACATAGGAAGCATTGCGCATCAGCCAGAGCCACTTGGCCGGGGAAATGAAGGGATACCATCGACTGATCGGCGGCTTGCCCACCGGAAAGGGGCAGAACACAAGCTGCATCCCCGTCTTTTTCTTCAACGTGGTTGCAAAGCGCAGCATCCGTGACGACGCGCCCAACATATAGACAAAGATGAAAGGCTTTTTCAAATCGAGCGGCTCTTCCGCTTCGCGCCATTCCTCCGCCGTCAGCAACAGCGTCGGATCAAGCACAACAGCGGCCTCCCGTCCGGTCAGGTCGCGAATGATCTTTGCGCCTTCCGGTTCGCGAACCGCCAGAAAATCAAATTGCTCAAAATCCCGCTTAAAGCGTTCCTTTTCGTTCTGCGGCAGTTCCGTAATGCCAAAGCTCGCAGCATAGCTTCCCCGCCGCGTCTTCCCCTGCACAAACTCCTGCAAATACAGACCCGGACAGCCGCAGATATAAGGATTCCACACCTGATCGCTGCCGGAAATAAACAGATCATACTGCTTGGCGAGCGCCGGCAAATCGTTTTCCGTCACAGGCTGGCTGAGATGAAAATGCTTTTGACGGAAGGAATGAAACTCCTTTTCCGACATGCGCTTTAATTGGCGGCTGCCTGTGCGCACGCAAAAATCCGTCACCTGCGCTGCAAGTCCCTTTCTCATGACGGGCGAATTGCTCAGCTTTTCCCCGCGGTAATCAATCACATCGCAATCGTAGCCCGCCTGCTCAACCAGATGCATCAGTGCATAACATTGCAGGCACGTGCCGTAGTTGTTGGCTGAATGGTATGTCAAAACGCCGACCTTCATTTTTTCATACCGCCTTTCTTTCATCCATAGTACCCGGCTCGTTTTGCGCGCCTTCAACTTCCTGCTCCTGCATTCTGCGCTTCGCTTCTTCATAGGAGAGTTTATTGATTTTATCCTCCAAATTGCTGATCTTCGCAGCCATGGAGAAAATCTTTATAAAAGCGCAGAAGATGAAAACCAGAAAGACGAAATTCACCGGGCTGATGATGCCCAGCTGCTGCGCCATGCCAATCGCAATCTGCGGAAAAAACGCCAGGATAAGCACAAGAACCGAAAGTAGAATCCAGAAAATGGAATCCTGAATGCGCAGCTGATCCTTATGAATGCGCTTCAAAACAAAATAAACAAACCCCACGGAAAAAATCATCAGCAGTATTCTCAGTGCAAGCGACATACTTTAGGCCTCCCTTTCTTCAAGCCGGATCTTTTTGCGCGACCATTGCACAACAAGCATGGAAACGCACATCTCCAGCATGTATTTCATGGAACGCCCCAGCGTCAAATAGCTGACGCCAGCCATGCGCTCGTGCATCTGCACCTGAACCTCTTCCACCCGCGCGCCGCAGCGAAGCAGATAGCCGATTGTATCCGGCTCCGGTCCCATATTGATGCTGTCGGCATACGCGTCAATCATTCTCTGATTATACAAACGCATACCCGAAGTCGTATCGTGGATATTTTGCCCCCCCCGTTACGAGACAAATAACCGCTTGCAGCAGGTTATTACCCATCATGCGCAAACTGTGTGGTTTTTTCTCCGTCACAAAACGTGAGCCGATCACAATGTCGTCATGATGCTCTTCCATTACACGAACCATTTCTCGGATAAAGCGCGCATCATGCTGGCCGTCGCCGTCAAATTGCAGCGCCATATCATAGCCCTTTTCCTTCGCATAGCACATGCCTGCGTGAATGGCGTTGCTCAGTCCGCCATTCACCGGCAGATCCAGCACAGGATAGCGGTTCTCACGGCAAATGCGTGCCGTCGCGTCCCGCGAACCGTCGTTGATAATCAGGTAATCGTATTCCGGGCAGATGCTTTGAAGATGCTGCACAACCTGTTGGATATTCAGCGCTTCGTTATAGGCCGGAACCATAATTAAGAGCTTCATGCGTATCATTCCTCTATTCTTGCTTTAGCGGTTTCAAGCGGCTTGCAAAGTGTGACCATGATGAAGCACACCACAGAAATCCCCATAAAATATCGATAAACAAAATGCTGCCAGCCCAGCGAAAGCATCAGACCCGCCGCAGTAAGCACTGTCGGCATGATGACCCATATCAGCCTCCCCTGGCGCCTTGAAACCAAATCAATCATATACAGCAGCGCCAAAATGATGTATATGCCGCTGCCCCAAATCGTAGCATCCAGCAACGGGATATTGGCAATCCATTTGCTGAACCCTATCGCCGATTCAGAAATCATGTTAGGTACATACCAATTATCTGCCTTATTTGCTTCTACGTTCTGAAATTTCTCCGGTCTGTAAGAAGAAGTTGCAATCACGCCAACATAGTACCTCGCAATGAAAGCATCAGGCGCCTTGCACGGAAACACATTCCAAAGACCTACGGCACCATCCAGCCGATCTTTAATCACCACATCCGGATACATGCTGAAAACTCGAAAATACATAGATAGTGCTTTTGCAGTCCTAATCTTATAGAACTGCGGATCTGGATTTTCAGCATGCGCTATTGTATCAGAATTGTATGGATTATATTTTGTGCGCCAGTTTTCAAGCGGATAGACACTATCCATCGTTTCCAGAATGTCTTCCGGAAGTTCCAGGTCATTGGCCAGGCAACTGGCAAGCGGCGTCAGTAGCGAAGAAACCGGCCTGCTCTTGATATGTACAATTTCTTTATCCACCGCCTTATAAAGCGGGCCGGTAATCAACACAATCAAAGTGCAGGAAGCCAGCGCTGCAATCGGGATTCCCTTTGTCTTCTGTTTTGCGCGATACTTAAACGTCAGATATAACAGACATGCAATCATCGGCGCAAAAGCCGTAAATCCGTTTCTGCGCACCAGATAAACAGAAGCCATGGCAATCGCCATTTCGATTATCCACAGCGCACTGCCCGCATATTTTTCCGGGTCATACAGAAGACGAAGCATCAGCAGCATATTCCACAAAACAAGGATGGCAAACAGCGGATTAGACGAGCAATATGACATCGACATATAATTGCATGGCAGAAGAGCCGCCGTTACGCTCAACAGATATACAACAGCACGCTGAATACCAAACCGATACATCATATCAAACACGCCGCTCATCACAAGCGCAAATGCGATGCATTGAAATTGAATGTATGTGTAAGGTGTTTGAGCAATATATGATAACAAGCGCATAAATAAAATCAACGCAATCGGCGTATTGTCATACAGCTTTCTCTCTTTTAATGCCCCACACCAATATGCAACGCTGTCCGGCGACATATTTGCCGGATAAAAACCGATTGAAATCAGCGTCAGAATGCCATACATCAGCAGAAAGGATATCACACGAACGCGGCGCGCGTGAACAATTGCCTGACCATTTCGAGCTGACATTTTCTCTCGGATAAAATCAAAGAGCCCCAAGCAGGCCAACTCGATGGGATAAATCATCACCGCAACAAGAAGCAGACTGACCAGCTTAGAGGCAGAAAAGACCATCCTGCTTTGCAGCATGAACAGTTGATTGCCCGCAATAGCAAACGCGGCATAGCCCGTCAGGAGTATTATCGCCACGCCGTATCCCTTATGTGTAAACAGGACCAGTTGACTTTTTCTAGGTGTTACGTTCCACCAGATCACCGCGCATGCGGAAGCCGTCAGAAGAATCAGCAGCGTTGCGCTGAATGCCCGTGTCTCCCCCATCACCCACACAAACAGCAGCATAAAGCACGCATACAGGCATGTCCACGCATGTGAAAACGATACCAGCAGGCGTGTACCCAACGCCAGCAAAACCAACAGACAAACCGCCGCACAAACAAGCGGCTTTCTGTCAAGCTGACGTTCCACAGGCCAATCTGCGTTCTCTGTTATAATGCTTCCCTTTTCCGCGTAGTTGTGCAGAATCGTTTCATTTCCATTCCAGGATACAGAAACCAAGCCCGTATAAGGATGCCGCTGAAACGTTACAGACACATCTGTCGGTACTCTGAATTGCAGCTTCAACTGCTGCCCCTCTCGCATGCTGACGACGTAACCATCCTTTTCAAACCAGCCGGAATCTTCAATCAGGTTTTGGCTCAGGACTTCCGAAGGGGTCAGAACAGCATTGCCTTTCTTCATCGTCATCCAGATTTCAGAGGCTTTGCTTTCGCCATCCACACCAAGATTCGTAATGGTCAGCGTGACTTTCTCTTCTTTGAGAAAGTATTCCTCTACATATGGATAGAATCGAATACAGACGCACCCCAGAAACAACAGCAGCGCCAGAAAAATACCGCATTTAGAACCAAAGCTCCTCTGCGCAGCCTGACGCTTTCCCTGCCGTGTCTTTTGTATCGTTTCCATGCCGGATTCTCCTTTTTTGTATGCCATACGATATAAGGGATAATTTCACTTCTACCTCAATTTTATCCATATCATTATACATAGATTTTACTTCTTTTGCAACAGGCGATATGAAATCAAGCCACAGTTTTTCCAAAAATCTTACCATTTTATGGTGTGAAAAAAAGGCAACAAAAAAATCCGAACCTTTCCGATTCGGATTTCATGTTTCTGGCTCCCCAGGTAGGGCTCGAACCTACAACCCTTCGGTTAACAGCCGAATGCTCTGCCATTGAGCTACTGAGGAATATCACTTTCAAAGAACGAGATGATTATACCGCCGCTTTACGATTCTGTCAACCCCTTTTTTACAATTTTTTCAGAACTAAGCGAAAAGACGCCGAAAACACGCCTGATAAAAGGCGTGTTCGGGTTGTTCGTGATTCAGTGGGTCACGGTATAAAGCGCATAGAAATAGCCCTTCTTTGCCATCAATTCGTCAAACGTGCCCGTTTCGGCGACGCAGCCGTCCTTGAGGGCGGCAATGCCGTCGTAACATCTGAGCAATTTTTCCTCCAGCGCGTGGGTAACGACATCATGCCTGTTTGGCCTCCTTCCAGAGCGCAGACAGGCGTTCGTCCTTCTGTTCATCGATCACCTTTTCAATCGCTTCCATCGCCGTCGCGCCCATGTCGTCGTAAAACGTAGCGCGTTCGCTCATGTTCACGAAGCGTATGCCCGTCACGTCGTAACACGGGTCAGCGTCAAAGCGTTCGGCCCACGCCCAAGCGGCTTCCAGCGCGCGCCGCGCCGCCGCGTCATCCCCTGCGCCGTGTTCCGTCATGCCCACACAGGCCGCCATCATTGCGCAGCTCTTGACCATCGAGCTGGGTTCATCCGCCCGAACCAGTCCTTCGCAGATGGCAAGCATCCAGCGCGCCAGTTCCCGCGCCTCGTTCCAGCGCTTCTGCTTCTCATACAGCGTCAAAAAGCCCATCGTCATCGTGAACAGGCGGCTCACGTTTTCCAGCAGCGCGCGAGAAAGATAATTCTCGGCTTCCTCCGCCCTGTCGCAGTGCGTGATCGCCCACATGCCGATCATCGTGTTATTCAGTCCCATCGGGTTGTTGGCCTTGAGGGTTTCCAGCGCCTTTTCCTTTCGTCCCAGCATCAGGTCGCACTCGGCCATTGCCACGTGAATCGTCAGCTCGCTGATTTCCGAATTGGTGTTCTGCTCTGTCAGCAGCAGCGCCCGCTCGTAAAGTTCCAGTGCCCGCGCCGTCAAGGCTTTGTCGCTCTGCTCCAGCCCGAAAACCTGCATCATCACCGCCGCCTGATAGACGATGGCAAAGCAGTTCGGATAGCGCATCACCGCCCTTTCCGCTTCATCCACGCCGCGCAGATCCTTAGCGTGGCGCAGATCCATCAGCCGCGCAAGCGTCGCGTCGCGCCGATTATCCTTGATGGTGTAGCCGATGAGCGCATCCACCGACGTATCGAAAAAATCCGCCAGCTGAACCAGCATCGGCAGTTCCGGCAGGGACAGCCGCGATTCCCACTTATAAACCGCGCCCGCCGTCACGCCAAGCGCCTCGGCCAGCTGTTCCTGCGTCAAGCCGCGCGCCTTGCGCAGACTGCGGATATGTTCGCTCAATGCAAATGCCATGCGTTTTCCTCCCTTCGTTTGACTGCATTATAGCAGAGCGCGGGCGAAAGTTCCACAGACGAGGCATACCAATGAGAAATCCATTTTTCTACCAATGGTATGATTCGCGTTAAACGTCCTCCGTCACGGTTTCGCCATGCTGCCTTCATCAATGCAACTGTTTCAATAAGCGGTTAGACGTTCAGTTACGCAACGGCAAACCAAAGATATGCTTTTCTCTTTGAAAGAGGTGTCAGCGAAACTGACGGAGGGAGGATCTATCCCCTGCATGAACGACATTTTTTCCGCACGAATCGACGCAAAACGCTGTGGCGCAAGCATCCCTCATTATGTTATAATGATTTATCAACGCATGAGAAAAGAGGGGCTTGGGCATGAAAAAACGTTCACTTGGCCTGCTGATGGCGCTCGCGCTGCTTCTGCCTGCCGCGCTGGCGCAGGCAACGACCACAACGGTGATGATGTACATGTGCGGCACGGATTTGCAAAGCTACTGCGTGCAGGATATGTATGAAATGGCGAGTGTCGATCTGCCGGAGGACGTGACCATCGCCGTGCAGGCGGGCGGCGCATACGAATGGGATGACAGCGACTTGACGGGCGAAGCCATCAACCGTTTCACCATCCGTTACGACGCGTTCAACGATGTGGAAACCTACCCGTGGCAGAATATGGGCGACAAGCAGACGCTTTACGATTTCATCGACTGGGCGGTCGATCGTCACCCGGCCGACCGCTACATCCTCGTGCTGTGGGATCACGGCGGCGCATCCGGCGGCGTGTGTTACGACGAGACGGCGGATTACGACAGCCTGACCATCCACGAGGTCAACGACGCGCTGTATGAATACGCCGAGCGAAATACGAGTTTCCATCTGGATATCATCGGCTTTGACGCGTGCCTGATGGCTACGTATGAGATGGCCGCACACATGGCGGGCTATGCCGATTACATGGTCGCCAGCGAAGAGCTTGAGCCCGGACTGGGCTGGAATTACGAGGGCTGGCTGGGCGCGCTGGCCGCCGATCCGGACATGGACAGCGGCGACATCGCCGTAGCCATTGCCGACGCGTTCATGGAGGCTTGTCTGGATAACAATCCCAACGATTACCTCAGCCAGAGCGTCATCAACCTGCGGGCTATTCCCTCGCTGAAAAACCAGTTGGAAACTTATGCCGCCTATCTCACCGACGCGCTGGAAAACGGCCAGATGCCAACCATCAGCCGTCTGCGCCAGCGCATGTACGCGTTCGGCAAATTCTCGGACGCTTCCTCCGATCAGGTGGATTTCATGGCGTTTCTCGATGCGACGCGTCAGTTTGCGCCCAACATGGCCAGCCAGCTGGAATCGACCTATCGTCACTGCATCTATTACTGTGTCGGCACGGATATGTTTGATTATCTGACAGGCATGAGCCTCTTCCTGCCCGGCGATACCGTGTCCGATTTCATCGATACGTTTAAAACCCATTACGACTGCGGCGAAAACTACCCCAATTACAGCCAGTTTGTCTACGGCTATGCGACTCTGCTTGCGGGCGGCGACTATAATTTCACGCTGCAAAAACCTGAGCAGAGTGTCGGCGCACCCGCAGCCGGTCTGTTCTCCTCGATGCAGAATACCGCGTTCGTGCCCAGCGGTAGTTACGTGGCGCCCGAAGACGCGTCCAACGTGCCCATCCTCTCCGATGTAATCGCCGCCGCGCCCACCCAGGCCCCCGCGACAAGCACATGGGGCGGTTTCGGCAGCGTCGTTTCAGGCGCAATCACGCCCGACGAAAACGAAGCGGAAGAAGAGGAAGAGAGCTTCCTACTCGACCTTGAATCCGACTATGCCTGCTACATGACCCTCACGCAGGATGAACTGGCCAACCTCTCGCTCGTCGAAGGTCTGCTTTATCTAGATGCCAGCGACGAGGAAGATACCATTCTCATCGAGCTTGGCGCGATGCAGAACGCCGGCATTGACTGGACAACAGGCGACATCGTCAGCGGATTTGACGGCACGTGGCCGATGCTCGACGATCAGATCGTTGTGATGTATGATCAGGTGCGCACGCAGAATATGCGCCGCAGCATCATCCCCGTGATGCTCAACGGCACGAGCGGCTATCTCGTCATGATGTTTACCTCTGCCAATCCCGACGGCGTGATTGCCGGTTTTACCGAAGGCTATGACGCAAACGGTCTCGCCGTGCGCGGTCTGACCCAGCTGAAAGCGGGCGACGAGCTGATTCCGCTCTACCCCATGCTCTATGACGATGGCTCGGATTCCGACGAATTTGCTGAGGATACGTTTGAGGGCGACCCAATTCTCGTCGGCGATACCCTGCCTGCGTTTGAGTATATCTCGCTTGAGGGTGCGGATTCCACGTTTTACTATTGCTTCCAGCTGACGGATATCTTCGGCGAAACCGAGCTGTCGGAAATGATTGAGTTTTATCTGTAAAGATGCGTTGGGACGTTGCCCCCAAACTCCGCCAAGAACCTGAGGTTCTTGGATTTCCCACCTTTTCGTAATCCTGCTTGGGTACGCATGATGCAAGTTTTATTTTCCCGCATAGCGTTTATTAAATCAAAGAATATTTAGGAGGTATCCACATGAAAAAATGCTTTGCCCTGTTCCTCTCCCTTGCGCTGCTGCTCAGCTGCGTGCCCGCCGCTTTCACCGAGGAAATCGGCGTCGTTCCCTATGAAATCGCCGCGCTGGATACGGTCATCTACATTCCTGAAAACATGACTGTCACCGACGAAACCGAAACAGACGAAAATGTTTCCATCACCCTTGCGCTCAATGGCCGCGAAGACTGCGGCTTCGGCATCAACATCGGCTATTCAGAAGCATACGAAGGCTACACCATGCTGACCCTGCCCGATGACGCTCGTCAGGAAATGATCGATTACTACGCGCAGAATTACGCGGGCACGAATGAGCCTTCCGTCATGGAAATGGAAGACGAATACGCCGATTTCAGCCCGCTGATTGCCGCCGGAAAGGGCGCGGATGGCAACCTGTATTGCACCTATGTGATGGTCTACGACGGGTTCATCATCACCACTTATGGTGCGATTGCCGCCGACGAATTTGATTACGACAGCTATGGCGCGCTGTATACGCTGTATTTCCAGGTCATCGATATGTTGATGGGTTAATCTTCCCCGCATAGAAACGCCCCGTTTGGCTCGCAGCCAACGGGGCGTTTTCTGATTTACATCGCCAGTATATTGCCCGTCTGCGCATCCACGGCGACAGCGATGCTCTCTGTTTCGCCGAAAATCTCGCCCCAAATGCGAATCAGCCACGCGGGACGCGCGTCGATTTCGGTTCCCGCGAGGTTTTGCGCCAACATGACATAGCCCAGTTCAAGGCGCGAAACACGGAGATTCTGCCAGCCGTCCAAACCCAAATCCGCTTTTTCACACGCCTCCAGCGCTTCTTCGGGCGAAATCGCGGAAAACGGCGCACCGACGGCTTCTTCCTCACCCGCGACGAACGGAAAATCCAGCCGCTCAAGGCCGCGTCGGCTCACCGTGGCGGAGACCATCGTCAGCGACGTTTCCCACTCGAGAATGCCAGGCATGTGCGCGTCCGTTTCCAGCATGGGCAGGCCGTGGAAAAACTGCCTGAAATTCAGCTGAACGCTTTCGTCGTCCGCCGTCCAATCCTCAATCACGCGTTCGTCCGGCGCAACGCCGCGGTCAAGCTTTTGCCGCGTTTCGGCCTGCCAATCCGCCAACGTCATGACCGAGACGAAAACGGGTCGGCGCTCCACTTCCACGCCCAGCGCTTCCGCAATCGGCAGGATGCTTTCCGCCGCATCCGTCAGGGCAAAGCCCTGCAGCAGCTGCACGGCGTTCGGATTTTCCTGCATGCGCCTGTAATTCCACTTATCAAGCGGAAACGTCAGCCGCGCATCCGTCGCGCGCATAAAGGATACGCCGTATGGGCTGAACCTCGCTTCGTCGCGTTCTCCGAGCCGCGTTTCGTCGCCCTTCGGATAAAAAACGGTGCAGTCGAAGTCCGCTTTTTCTGTCGGCACGTCTGCATCAAACCACAGCGAAAGGTCGAAATGCGTCTCCGGATTCCGCCCCCAATCGAGCGTCTGCACCCGATAGGCCTGCAAGCCGCTCGTCCCTTCGCCGTATACATCCGCATCGACCGATATCGCATAGTCCGCGCCGCGAATCGTCGAAACGATGTTCCGCTCCGCCGACGCGGCGGGCGTGTTCATCATCACAATCATAAGCGCGCACGTCAGCGCCGTTCCCCGTTTCATCGCTCTGCTCCTTTCGTCATCGCCGCCGTCTGCGTGTCAAAATCAAACCGAATGCTTTCATCCAGCCCGCGCACGCCCAAGGTCAGCGCGTGCGGCAGGCTGCTCGGCAAATCGGTCTGCATGCAAACGGTATAGCCCGTCTGCGCATCGCCCGTGCGCGAAAGCTCCCCATGCCGATTGATGACGCGTTCGTCATCCTCCACGACAAATTCCGGCAGGGCCTCGCCCAGCCGCGCGCTCGGCCGATAGTCGATTTCCAGCGCCATGCCGAGCGGCGTTGTGCTCACCCGAATGCCCGTCACCGTCAGCCACTCCGCCCAGCCGACGCTCGTCTGCATGGCAAACGATTGCGACTGCACGCGCGGCACATCAAATTCGAGCATGCCTGTCTGCGGTTTCGCCCAGTGCAGGCCGTCAGCGTCCGCCACAGCCGCCGAACACGGCCACGCGACATGCAGCGTTTCGCCCGCGTCGCGCACCGTTTGGCTGATGTATACCAGCAGCGCGCCGTCCTCATCCTCCGCCCATGCCACATCGCCCGTTTCGCCAATCTCCACGAGCACCGCATCGCGGCTCACGTTGCCGTTTTGCCCCAGCATCACGGCGCGCCTGCCGTTTTCCGCCCGAACGACGACGACCGCTTGCAGCGTGCTTCCGTCGAACACCGCTTCGCGAACGACAAACTCCGCCGCATCCAGCCGACCGCCGGACTGCGCAATCCCCCGCTCGATAAGCCGCTCCGCCTCCGGCGATGCCTGCC